>Ga0247727_10004033_pt1 | contig 31678 bp, 42 predicted proteins | sample WisWelCaveWW1625_FD_202498 | JGI IMG/M metagenome (GOLD analysis project Ga0247727, IMG submission 202498) | Biofilm microbial communities from Wishing Well Cave, Virginia, United States - WW16-25 | ecosystem: Environmental > Aquatic > Deep subsurface > Groundwater > Cave microbial mat | place... | reverse complement strand
CTACACGACGCTCTTCCGATCTACAACGATGGGAAGCGGTACATCGGTCGCTATGACATGATGATCATCAACATCGCGAGCATCCGGTCGGTGGCGGCGCAAGAAGAACTCGGAAAGCAGATCGGTTCGGCGAAGGAAGCGGGCACCCGCATCTTGGGATGGCTCATCTCGAGTGGATCGCCCGCCTATTACGCCACCGAGGTGCGCGGCTATGTCATGGACGCCGAGAAGCCTCCGTATTCGGTGGCGAACCCGAATTATCTCGCCTTCACGAAGCGCCGCGCGATCAAGCGCGTCGAAGGCCTTGGTAGTGCGCTGAAGGCTCTGGAGCCGAAGGTCGAAGAGGCCATGAAGGTCCATGGCGTCCTGCCGCCGGATCAGACCGCCGAATTCGAGGCGCGGCTCAAGGCGTTGCAGGCGCAGATCGCCAAGCTTCAGGCCAAGGAAGGCGCCGAGGGTGGTGCTCCGGTCGCCCCGGGTGCGCCGGGCTCCCCGCAGGCGGTGACCGAGCTCCCGAAGTGGGTGATTCCGGTGGTGATCGGTGGCGGCGCGATCATTCTGTTGGGGGCTTTCTTCTTCCTCAGCCGCAAGCAATAAGCGGTAGCGGAGGCCCTCAATGCCGTTGATGTTGGGGTCGAAGACTTACGACCCCGTCGACAATTTCAACACGACGCCGGGGTTGTTTGATCTTCACCCGGCGATTGGCCTCTATTACGCCACGCCCTTCGGGCATGCCCTTGTGTCGGCGGCGAGTCCACTGCCGGTTACCGGGGCCATCGGCGGCGTTCTCGACACCGACGACAACTCGATCGCCCCGGGGCAGACGACGACTCTCAACATCGTCGAAAATTACTTCTTTGATAAGTTGGCCGCGATCTGGAAACGCTGGGAAGGCGGGGTCGACAATTCGCCGACGACCTCAGACCAGTGCGGCTTCGTGGGCGGCAGCGTCACGGATCCTCTGGATGCCTATGCCGACGGGGACGCGTGCTGCCTGCACTTCGATACGTCCGGCAGACTTCTGGTCACGGGCACTTTCACGTTCCCATCGACCGAGGATGATGACGATGCCATCGCGGCGGGAGCGCTGGCCCGCGCAGAAGTCCTGAACATCGCCTACTTCTCGAATCTCGACAACGCGTCGATCTGGGAGCGCTGGACTGGTCGGTCGGATGACGACTCGCTTCCATTCTTGGATGCGTCCCCGACGGTTCTCGGACAGACGCTCATTTCGGATGGGGCAAGTTGGAAGCGCCTGATGGGCGCAATCAATAATACCGTGGCCCCGGCGAGTCCGAGAGGCGCGTTCTCGGTCGGCGTGGTTCGAACGAGCTTCGACGTCTTTGCCGCTGGGGATGCGGCCGTCGACCAGTACACGGTCGATGGAGCCAAGATCGGCATCCTGCGGACGCAGGAGCCCTTCGAGGTTCTGACCTCACAGGCAGCGATCGCCGGAGGCGGAGTTCTCACGAGCACGGCAGTCCAGCAGAACAGTCTCTTCGCCGGCTCTCTCGGACGGCACAGCCTGCAGGGATTCGTCCACTATACGGGTACGGCGAGCTCGCTCACGATCGATGTCCAGATTTCGCTCGACGCCGCCGTGACATGGGTGACGACGGATAGCTATACTGTCCTCTCCGGTGTTGCATCGACCATCCGGGACCTTTGCATTGCGATGGGCAATCGTGTTAGAATTCGAATCACGAACAACGATGGAGTCAACGGTACTGGGACGACCAATATCGGTTTTTATCTGACGCACGCCCACTAGGTAAATAAGAGGAGGACTAGTCAATGCCGTCTCCCAACGGGAACACCAACCTGCTGTCCACCCTCAACTGGGCACTGTCGGGCACCGATTTCCACCCCGGTGTCGGCATTATCGGTGAGAACGCGACTGGCCACATGGAGTACTCCGCGCTTGTGGCCGGCGCGGCGACCCTGTCGTCGATGGTCGGCATGGGAGCTATTGGTCGAGTCTCGACGGCCGCTCCGGTTTACACCAACGGTCAGACCGATCTCCTCTCGCTGGATACGTCGGGCAACCTCCGCGTGACCATGGCGGCCGGCACGCTCACCGTGCAGGGTGCGGAGACGGACGCGGACGGCTACGCGGCCGGCCAGACCGACCAGCTGGGCTGCATCGCGATCGGCTTCCAGTTCGACCCGGTGGGTGCGAACTGGCGTCGTGACCGTTGGGCGGCGCTCGCCACATTCGCGACGGGCCTTTTGCCCGCGACCTATGTCGGTGCGTCAATCGAGATCGCTCTTCAGGGCGGATTCGACGGGACGAACTACATCCACCTCTCGGCGGATACATTCGCGACGGCGGCTCCCGCCACTATCATCGGCTCTTTCCCTGCTGGCGTGGTGAGTGCGGCCGACCCGGTGGTTGTGGCCGGCAATACGGCAGGTCTCTCGTTCACGACGGCGGACCGCCTGCGCGTTGATGCTTTCGTCTCGTCGAGCGGAACCCTCACGGTCGCGGGCGCCGAAACCGATGCCGATGGCTACGCGGCCGGCCAGACGGATCAGATCGGCGCGATCGCGATCGGCTTCCAGTTTGACCCGGTCGGCGCGAATTGGCGGCGTGAGCGCTGGGCGGCGCTCGCCACGTTTGCGACGGGTCTCGCACCGGCGACCTACATCGGCGCGTCGATGTTCATCGCCCTGCGGGGCGGATTCGACGGGACGAACTACATCCACCTCTCGGCTGATACGGCCGGCACGGTGGCTCCGGGCACCATCATCGTCGACTTCCCGGGTGCGGTCGTCGATACGGTCGATCCGACCTTCACGGCGACCCATGCCCAGCGGTTCTCGCTCACGCCGGCCGGACGGCTGCGTGTCGATTCGCTCGTCTCGACCTTCACGGCGACCGTCACGGTCATCGGCAACCAGACGGATGCCGCGACCATCGCCTCCGGCACCACCAACAACGTCCCGGTGCTCGGTCGGAACTTCTTCTTCAACTTCGACGGCACGGCTACAACGGAATGGACGCGCATCCCGGGTCGCACCGATGACGCCGCCTTCCCGTTTGGTACGGCACTCCCGACCGGGATCAGCGTCGTCTATGGTCGCGATAGCGTGGGCGGCGCTAATGACGTCGCCATCCACGCGGTCTCCCTCACGGCCGCTCTCGCTCCGGCTACGGTCACGTTCGGCCTCGCGACTATCGCCTCCACCCATGCTTATGACGGTACGAGCGTTCTCGCCGTCGGGGGTGCCACGGATGGCGCGGTCTCCGGATCGCAGGTCGGTCAGTTCGGTCTCTTCTTCATCCAGCCCAGCGTCCCCACGACCGCCGGCGGCTTTGTGGCCGGCGATGGCTTGGTCCCCCGTGCCATCATCGACGTCATCACGCGGGCGCTCGGTACGGCGGGATCGGGTGCCGGTGCGGTCCTTCCGCATGCTGGCATCTCTCAGATCTTCGCGTGGGATCCGGTTACCACCACGTGGATGAAGGTGGCTTTCGGCCTCAACGGCGGTGTGGCGTGCGATGTCTCTGGCACGGCCTCGTGGGCGGCTACGTTCTCGACGGCCGGCTCGACTTGGTTGAGGACGATCAACGGCCTCTTCGGATACAACGGCACCGATCTCCTCACCGGGTGGATGTTCACCGTGGACAGCCCGGCGAGATCCTCGACCCCCAATGGGCTTGTGGTCGCCACATTCACGGTTGGCACCGAGGCGAGCGAGCGCAGCTACGCGGACCTCGACGGCGGCATGTTGATCGGCACCACCAAGGGCGACATCTTCGTCCGCGAACGCGGGAAGCTTCGGGAGGAGTGGTTCAACAACACGGCCGCGATCGCCGGTGGCGGCGGCTCGTCCACGAGTGCCGTGCTGGACCTGACCGATCCGTATGTGGCTGCGCAGTTCCTGAGCAAGAGCCGTCTTGTGTTCATCAGCCTGATCACCAACGGCGCGGCGGCGAGCACTTACATCCACGAGGTGCAGTTCTCGAACGACAATGTCACGTTCTATGTGGCCATGAGCTACACGTCTCTTGATAACACCGTCATGATGTTTGAGATCAACCTGACGGCGGGGAGATACTGGCGGGTCGTGGAGAGGAACAACAACGCGGGCGCGACGACGACTAGGATCTCCTCGGCTGTGCTCGTGGATCACGTGTAAAGTTCTATTTTTGGATTCGAATAGGAGGAATCATGTCGAGGATCCCGAAGGATGCGATCAGGGAGCCGTTCATCAAGAACGGCGGGAATGGGGCTCTGGAGCCCGCTTCCGAGAAGGAGCTGATGGAGGAAGGCGATCGGGCGATCCTCATGGCCAAGACGGTCGAGATCGAGGAGGACCGCAAGAAACTGGCGAAGTCCCAGAGGGACATCGCCTTCATCTCGGTCGACCTCTACGAGAAGTCCGACGAGCTCGAGGTCAAGATCAAGGAGTGGGGGGAGAAGTACAAGCTGAAGAAGGGTTCCCGGGAGCTCGATCTCCGTTCGGGCGAGATCGTCAATCGCTCCGCTCAGGCGTAGTCGACAAGGCCCCGGGGTCGGCACGCCTTGCTGCCCCGGGGCATTTTTATAGATCGAGGAGTGTGTAGCCATGGCGGGTGCCGCCGGTCCGCTCGGTAACACGAAAGAGCTCCCGATCTACGACGGGGACACCAGCGTCCTGAGCAGTGAAGGCGCTCCCGGGCTGCTCCAGCTCTTCGGTTCATCGACTGGCGTCAAGGTCGCCTCCACGGTGGATCCGTTCCCCATCTCGATCCGGGGCCCGGGGACCAGCCCTGCCGATGTGAAAGACGCCACGGCCGATGCGAATTTCGCTTCGGCCGATTTCGGCGTCGAGACGAACTCCCGTCTGGCTGTTTTTGGAGCGGCTGATTTCCAGCGCCTGACGGGACGGCCGCTCAACGGCACGGCGATCGACGAAACGCTCTTCGGGCTCAACGTCAACTCGGTCCTACGGGCCCGCGATTCGTCGGCGGCGGTCAATTCCCAGATCATCAACATCGAAGGCCGGGCTGCGGTCACTGATGCCGATCTCGCACAGGCCCTTTCCGGCATCACGGTCAATGCCCGGCCCGGTATCGTCGATGAGGTGACGGCCGATTACGTCCGTCAGAATGGGCTCAAGGACGGGATCGCGGGATCCTATGTCTTCACGCCCCGGGAAAGCGGCTGGCCGGCCTCCCGGATGGGCCGGCGCTTCTTTGTCACCCACCAGACGATCGGCACGGTGGTCACGGGCCAGACGGCATTCTCAGCGACGACGCCGACCTTTCTGCTCTCGAACACGTCGACGAAGCGGCTCATCATCCGTTCAATCCAGCTGGCGCAGGCAGGCACGGTGGCCGGCGGGCTCATCACGGTGGCCGTCCAGATCAATACGACCGACGACTTCTCCGCCGGCGGAACAGCGGTCACGCCCCAGAATACCAATGAGGCTTCCGCCACGACGCCAGCAGCTGGAGTGACATTCCGCTTCAACCCGACGGCCACAGGCGCGGCCGGTCGCGTCCTCGTCCAGAGGTCCGTCGGCGCGGTGCTCGGCACGGTCACGGTGATCGACCTTGGAGATGCCGTCATTCTCGGGGCGACATCGAGCTCGATGTCGGTCTTCACCTTCGCCGCCGTGACGGCACCTTCGTGGTACTTCATCGTGGAGTATGAGGAGGTCTAAATGCCGAGCGGCCGCTTCTCTGGCTATGGGGCCTGCCCGACCTGTGGCAGTCAAGCCAAGCAGTATAATGCCGACCCGGCGACTTTGGTCTGCACGAAGGCGGTCTGCGCGAAGGAGACGCAGTTCAAACTGGGTTCATCCCTCCTTGTCGGCTGGGCCACATGCGCGACCTGCGCGAAGCTCGCGGCCGTCTACGCATCACCGGATCCTGACCTTGCCGGCGAGATGTATTGTCTTTGCGGGGCGGAGTCAAGTATCACGGCGGTCAATCTGAAGAAACCGCCGATCGGGTAAGGAGGGTCAATGCCCAGCGGCGGAAACTTCGGAGTTCAGGTCGCTCCTCCGATTCTCGGGAGCTATCTCCTCAGGGTCAATCTCCGCCTCAGCGCCGCCGTCTCGGCGAACTCGCTCATCTGGGCCTTCCGTATGGGCGCGACGAGAACCGGCTTCATCAAAATGATCGTCCTCAGCTCTGGGGTCGACCCCACGACGGCTGTCGCATCGCGCTACGTTTACGAGCTCGTGCGTTTCAGCGGCGCGAATCCGACCGGAGGCACCGCCCTTACGGTCGTCAAGAGCAGGAGCTCCTATTCCGCCTCGAACGTGCAGGATGCGCGGTTCAACGATGCGGCCGCCCTGACCGTGACCGGAATCACATTCGAGACGGCTTTCTGTCATCTCACGGGAGCCCGGGTCAATTCATCGGCCGTCTCGCGCGTCGTGACACTGGAAGATCCGTTCGAGCTTCTCCCCAATGAGGGCTTCGGCATCCGGCTCACGAATGCGTCCATCATTGGAGATTTCCTGAGCGGCTCGGTAGCATGGGAAGAGCGATAGATAAGGGAGAGATGGCCTAATGCCTTTGATGCTGGGGTCGAAGACTTACGATCCCGTCGATAACTTCAACACGACGCCGGGATTATTTGATCTGCATCCGGCGATCGGCCTCTATTTCGCCAGTGCCGCGGGCCATGTGCTCGTTTCGGCGGCCAGTCCCCTCCCGGTCACTCCGATCGGCGGCGGTGATGTCACCGACACGGATGACAACTCGCTCGTCTCCGGCCAGACGACGGGCCTCGAGATCATCGAGAACTACATCTTCGACGGTACCGTCTGGATCCGCCAGATGGGTGGCATCGACAATGCTGTAGCCCCTGCGTCTCCACAGGGATCGTTCATCGCGGGCATTGTCACGGATCCTCTGGATGTCTTCACCGATGGGGACATCTCGTTTCTGCACTTCGACACGTCTGGAAGGCTCCTCGTTAATGCCGAAGGTGTGACCGACACGGACGACAACTCGATCGCCGCCGGGCAGACAACCGGCCTTTCGATCGATCTATCCTATCTCTTCGATGGCACTGTCTGGATCCGCCAGATGGGCGGCATCGATAACGCCGTCGCTCCCGCGTCCCCGCAGGGCTGCTTCGTGGCTGGCATCGTCACGGATCCTCTGGACGTCTTCGCCGACGGAGACATCTCGTTCCTGCACTTCGACACGAGCGGCCGCCTTTTGACGACAGCCGCGATCAGCCTCACCACTGACACGGACGACAACCTGATCGCGAGCGGACAGATCCTCCCGCTCTTCATCAACGAGAACTACGTCCACGATGGGACGAACTGGATCCGCTGGCAGGGCGGCGTCGACAACGCCGTCGCGCCCGCGACTCCTCAAGTTGGATTCGTTGGCGGCAAGGTCACGAGTCCGCTTGATGTCTATGCCGATGGCGATGCCTCGGGCCTCAACTTCAACACCCGGGGTCGCGTCCTCGTTCAGCCCCGGGGCGCGACGATCACGGCCGGTGCCAATACGGCCGTCGGCGTGGGCGCGACGGTGGCCCTGCCGGCGCTCCCGGTCGGGACGCTCGCCATCACGGTCCAGAATAAAACGGCTGGCGGTGCCTCCCGGGTTTTGATCCGTCAGGTTGGAGGCGCGGCAGGCACGGGCATCAGCCTTGCCACCTTGGGCACGATCACGTTCGATAACGCCGTGGCGGCCCTTGAGGCCGAAAACATCGCCGGTCCGGCCGCGAGCGTCGGGATCATCTTCGAGAGTGAGTAATGTCGGGGACCAGCAATCCCACCCCCCTTCCTCTTGCGGCGGCGCTTGACCGTGAGGTCCAGCGGGGCATCCAGCATCCGCTCATCTCCGTCATTGGTGGTGTCGTCGTCACGGACCTTGACCGGACTGTCCTGATCAACGCTTCCGGTGGCGCGGCGATTGCGACCTTGCCGAGCGCCGTCGGTCTTTCCGGGATGCGCTTCGAGATCCAGAAGATCGACTCCACGACGAACACCGTCACCGTCACGCCTGTCCTCGGCCAGACGATCAATGGCGCGGCGTCGTTTGTGCTCCAGCAGCAGTACGACACGATCATGATCGTCTCGGATGGCGCGAACTGGTTTGGGCTGGCCGGGACGAGCGCCAATCTCATCCGCACCCGCGAAGAGCACGGCTTTGGCACCAATACGACCGTGCCGGCGGCCGGGACGCGCCAGCTTGCGGGCCCGGGAAATACGCTTTCGGGACTGAGGACGATCCGCACGGGTCTTCTCACTGGCGGCTCCATCCAAGTCGATATGGCCGATGCCGTGCGGACCTACAATTTCGAGATCCGCCGGAACGGCATCACGGTGGCAACCGTGGCCCTGCCGGTGGCTACGACCGGCAACCAGAGCACCGCTTTTGCCGTGTCTATCGTGTCCACGGACATCATCACGGCCTTCATGGTCAAAACGGCCGGAGCAGGAGCTTCGACCTTCGGTCAGATCTACGGACTCGTGGAGATCACCGTCTAATGGCCGTCCTTCGTGTCATCAACAACACGCCAGCGATCGTCACGATCGCGGACGTCGGCGTCATCATTCCTGCGTCCGGCGATGATACGTACACGGATCCTCGTCTTGTCCGGGACATCGCCGCATCGCAGAGCCTGAGGGTGCTCATCACGGCCGGGACGCTCAAGGTGAACGACGGCGTTGTTGACATCGCCACGGCCGAGGCCGACGGATTCCTCCTGAGTTTCATCGTCTCGGGCGGCAGCAACGCGATGATCCCGGCCGACACTCTGCTCATCATCGATGATCGGGAGATCTCCATCGCCGATCTTGTCGCGTTGGATTCGACGGCGATCGCAACCGCGACCATCAACGGGCAGCCCTATGCCGGATGGAACCTGCCGAACGGCGTCCAGACGCGCCGCCAGATCGCGGTGCCGATTCCCCCCACGATCGACAACACGTTCAATCCGTCCCTCCGGCTGTCTCTTGTTGCTCCTGCGGCCAGCTTGCCACCCGGCAACATCACTATCCAGACGGAGATCACGTACCGCGCCAGTCCGAGTATCGCGGGCAATGCGGTCGCCTACGGCCTGACGCAGAATACCGTGATTGCCATCCCCGCAACGGGTGTTGCCCAGAATGCGGTGGTCAAGGAACTGATCCCGTTCCCCGTGGCGTCGGTCCTGCCCGTCTCCGGCGTCGCCATGCTCAGCATCGCCCGTCTTGGTGCGGCCCCGGGCGATACCTACACTGGTAACGTCATCCTTCTTGCGGTAGTCTTTGGCTTCCGCAGGAAAGTCGGTCCCTGATAATTCCCTTGGGGCGTACATAGGCCCACCGTTCACCGGGGCTCTTGGAGCCCAGTCATTCAAGAGGTGGTCTATGGGCGTCCTCAATGCCTTCGGATCCCATGCGGGATCCCTGACCCCCGAGGGAGTTGTTCTGCCCATCCTGATCCCGGCGGGGAACGACGTCCTTCTCACCGACTTTTCGGCCACGATGCGTTCTGGCGCTACTGACGGTGTCTTCAGCCTCCAGACGTCCGACGACAACTTCGTGACCACCGTCCGTGAAAGGGAGCGGATCGAGATGCCGGTGGCCGGCACCTTCCTCAAGAGCTTCCACATGAGTGGTATCAGCGTCAGGGCGGGGCAGTCACTTCGAGTGGTCTTCTTTCAGGGCGTAATCGGTCCCGTGTCAGTCACGCTCTGGGGAGGCACGAGGCTGGGCGACATCATCAGGTCCTTCCCGTAGTCGGAGACGAGGAATCCATGCCAGATTTCCAATTCCCGCCCGGGGCTGGAGGAGGCGGTGGCAGTTCATCCACGCCGGAACTGTCGTTCTTGCAGGAGGTGATCATCCCCTCCGTGGCAGGTAAGAATCGCTATACCATTCCGGTCGGCAACTACTTCCTCGACAAGGCCGGTGAGACCGCGCTCGATCTTGATCAGGGGGCCGGCTTCATCTCCCAGCAGTACGGGCCGGATTATTCGCATCTGCGGCGCGGCTTTGGGAATCCTGCCTTCGGCGTCCCAGCCACGGTCGCCGATGCGGCTATCGGGTTCGATTTCGCGCATCCTGTCTCCGCTGGCTGGACGTTCCGTTTCCGCTGGTACGAGCGGCGCATCCTGATCTCGCCGATGCCCATCGGCAAGGTCAAGTATGTCGCTGGGGTGCCGGACTACACGACGCCGTGGATTCCGACGAGCATCGCCAATGCTCCCAATGGCGTCGTCGTGCCCAAGCTGACAGGCTATGCCGTGGAGTTCTGGCGGGAATCGTTCAAGAACGGCGGGAAGCGCGGGACATTGGGCGTGCTCCGTCGGGATGGTCGCAGGTATGTCCCGTACTTCCGTGGCGCGGTCGATGTCTTCACCTTCCCGCGAACGACCTTTGCCCCGCTGAGCGTGTTCAAGTTCAAGAGGAAGAAGTACAAGGTCTGTTACTACAATCCGTTGACGGGTGCCCGGTCTTCGCTCTCCGAGGACACGATCCAGATCGCTCCGACGAACGAGGATCGGACGATCTCTATAGGCACGATGCATGTGGGCAAGAGCGTGTGGATCATCTAGTCGTCTGTGGCGGGTTCATTAATGTTTCCCCCTCGGGATCATTAAGGGCCCCTCTTCGGGCTCTTTAATGGACCCCCCACAGATGACCGGAGATCTTCTTCCTAAGACCCGACCTTCCATTGGGGTCGATTATCCGGTATCATTCCACTCGATAGGGGTCCCTCCGGACCCATCAAGTGCCCACCGTTTGGGGCTTCCCACGGCCGCGTCATTGGCGGCTCCATGTTTACTGTTTCTGGGAGGTCCCATGAAGAAGTTCACGTTCGCGACCATGTTCATCATGGTCATGGCCGGCGTCGCCTTGGCGCAGGCGGCTCCCGCGGCCACTGGTGGCGGGATGCCCGACTGGGTCAAGGGCATCATGACGGGCGTTCTCGGTGGCGTCATGGCCGGGTTCCTCGGCTGGATGAAGAACCGCGACACGGCCACCGGAAAGATGGAGGCCTTCGAGTTCAAGTACCTCTGGCCGACGCTCTTGGTGGGCGCCTTGGTGGGCATCATCTCGCACTTCCTCAAGACGACCCCGGCGAACCTCACCGCGTCGCTCGAGCAGAGCCCCATCTATGCGGGTATTGTCTTTGCGGTCGAGGCCCTCTGGAAGGCGATCTGGCGTAACTCGGTCGTCACCTTCCGTGATGCTCTCGGCAATGTGAAGGCGGGTACCGGAAACCCTCCGACGCCTCCTCCGACCCAGCCGCCATCGCCCAATCCTTAGAACGAGTTTTCCTCGGAGGAGCGCAACCCAAGGACATCATCCTGCTCACGCGGCTCTTTGATAGAGAGATCGAGGAGGTGTTTCGGGAACCGATGGACGACCTCGACAAGGAGTTCAAGGAACATCTCACGTTTGTCTTCAACCAGTGCATTCAGTCGCTACGGAAGACCGGATGGAGCCAGAGGACACTAGAGGAGGTCGGGAAGCTCCTCCTCAGGCTCTACCGGGTTTTCCAAGCGTACAAGTCGAAGAAGACGACTTATACGGCAAAGGAATGGCTGGAGAAGTTGATCGGACTGGGCAAGGAGATGGGAAACCTAGCCGGGGCATAGTCGACCCCGCTCTCTCACAATAGGAATCCAACATGAAGTGCATCATCGGATGTATCTATATCGCGGCAATCGTTCTTCATCAGGCTCAACCACCTGCCGCCGATGATTCATCCATCAGGACGCTCATCAATGTCGGAGCCGTCGGCGCGTGTCTGGTCCTTCTGGGGATCTGGCACATCAGGAAGGACGCCAAGGCCGAAGCGCGCATGGATGAGCGCATCAAGCAGGAGCAGGAGTTTCGCAAGGAGATGAACGCACTTCATGAGCAGTATCGAAAAGAGCTGGTAGAGCTCAACGAAAAGACACGTACAACGATGGAGAAGGTGAACCAGACGCTCGAGTCCATGATCCGTATGTTGATGACCAAGAGGGGAAAAGGAGGAGGCGACGAATGATCGAATGGATCCTCGGAGGCCTGCTCTTGATGATCTTCATCCTTGTCATGGGCCGCTCTCTCATCACTGAGTCCCGGGTCTCCACCAAAGAGAAGATACTCAAGAAACAGGAGACTCGATCCCCCGCGCCTGATATCATCGAACCGGCCATGAAGGAACGGGTCTGCAAGGCTGAGGCCGATGTGATCAGAAACGCCGAAATGGTGAGAAAGATTGCCGATCACGAGACCGAGGTCATTGAGCTCGGTCTGTCTCCTCTTGCCGCTGCGCCAGCCGCTCCTGCTCCATCTGTGAACGGCTCACTCGAGGACACGGCCATCCTGAGATCGATCTCCAAGAAGGTTGAGGAAGTGGAAAAACTTTCGAAAGAAGAAGAGGCCCAAGCGCCATGATGATCGTGCCTGAAGCTGCGACCATGCAGGACGTCGGCCAGTGGGAACTTCTGGCCACTGCCGCCACCAAGGGCTTCGAGATGTACCAATCCAAGAAGTCGGCCAAGCGGGATATCAAAGAGCCGGCTCCCGCTCCGCTGGCGCCGACTTATGAACCGCCTGTGGCCGCGGCCCCAGTAACATCGGGCCCGAACTGGCTTATCATGGGTGTCGTGGGAGGAGGCTTCCTGTTGCTGGCGGGCACCGCCGCCTTCTTTCTTTTGAGAAAGAAGTAAGATGCTCGTTGTCGAAGGACTCGATCTTGGAGTGGGTGCGCTTGGCGGCCGCAAGAAGAAAAAGGGCGGAGCCCCCGAGCCCGCTGAGGCGGCTGAGCCAGTTCCTGTGATGCCGTATGCCCCGACTGGCGTTCCGATGGTGCCAGTGGGTGTCCCCGGCGCTCCGGGAGTTGTCATCCCAACTGCGCCCGGAATGCCCGGAGTCCCCGGTGCCGTCCCTCTCAAGGCGGCTCCTGCGATCGGCGCCGGTCTGGGTCTTCCGAACTGGGTGTTGCCGGTTGCCTTGGTCGGCGGGGGCGCTTTGGTCATAGTCGTAGTCGTGGCACTTCTGATGAGAGGACGGTAGGCAAATGTTGATGAGCGAGTCGGCTGGATTCGGTGATCTTGACTACGCCCTCGACGCCCTTGGTGCACTTGACGGTCGTAAGCGCAAAGGCGGTTTGATCGGGAAAAGGCTTGCGATCGGCAAGAAGGTCTTGATGTATGCGACGCCTCCGGGGCGGCTTTTCATGGCCGTCAAATACGGCAAGAAGAAGCTTGCCAAACGGCGCAAGAAGAAGGCGGATGGGAGCGTGGTCGACGAGGTCGTTGACGTCGAGTCCGGAGAAGTGGTCGAGGAAGTGCCTGCTGGTCAAGCTGTCCCCGGTGGCGAAGTCTCCCCCGATGGGGCTCCACTTCCGGCTCCGGAGGCCGCTCCCGAAGAAGGAGCTCCCGTCGCAGAGCCTGTTCCCGAAGTCGCTCCCACGGCGACCGGGTCTGCGAGAGAAGCTCCCGCACCTGCTGCCCCGCCAGAGGCTGAAGAAGGCGAGGCCGCCGAAGAAGGTGAAGAAGAAGGTGAAGAAGGTGAGGCGCCCGCGAAGAAGGCTCCTCTCAAGGCGGCCCCGGCGGTTCCTGCTGAGCCGGGCGGTCCTGTGCCGCTCAAGGCTGCTCCCGCGATCGCTGGCCCCTTCCCCATCATGCCGCTTCTCATCCTTGGTGGGATTGCGGTTGGTGCCGTTGTCTACTTCAGGATGCGGAAGAAGAAGACGGCCGCTCCGGCGGGAGCGCAGTAGTGAAAAGACTCGCGCCGCTGGCCTTTCTGTTCCTCGCTTCCTGTAAGTTCCTTGACTTCGGTGGCGATGACAAGAAGGCCTTCGAGTTCAGGTTCTTCTGGGATCGTGCGCCGGCCATCGGTGCCGAGGACCCCGACAACCCCGGCTTCGACAAGGACGGCAACAAGATCCCATCGCCCGAGGTGTACGCCACTTATTTTTTCCCTGACGTCACCGCTGGCCTGCATGTCGTCATCGGCACGGATCCACGGATCACGCCGACCGTGGGAATCGAGCTTTTCGAGATGAAGCTCTGGAAGCTCCGCTGGTTCTCCGGCCAAATCTTCGCCGGAGATCAGCTGGTAGGATTTGGTTTCTACAAACGGCTGACTTCGATCTATGAGATCACGGTGGGGCCATTCGTAGGGTACGATGTCGATGAGCATGATTGGACGTGGGGATGCGGAGGGACACTGCTGCGTTTCTAGGGCAAAACGGCGTCAGGCAGACCGCTTTAGGTCACGCCGTTCCCGCATCTGGAGTTCCGAGGCGTCATAAAGGACGTTGATGAATGACGGATGCGACTTTCCCTAGGACGGCGGTAAGCTTGGAGGCCGTTATCCTTCAAGTTGCCTGACGCCCTAAATATTCGTAGAATTGGGGCAAGCTTCGAGACAACCTATGAGAGCTGCTCAGATCGGCGCCGACGGGCGCTTCTATGATGCCGAAGGGCGGACTGTCGGTGAGATGTCCAATCGGGAGCGCCCGCGCAGCCTGACGGGAATGGGGCAGGCGCTCTTCCCTTCGCGCGTCCCCACTCGCGGACCGGCCATCGGCCCGGACAGTCGTCTTGGACAGGCGCCCCCCGCCGTGACACCCGGCACCATTGCCATCCGCCCTCTTTCACCGGCCGTGCGCGAACTCGCCAATATCAGTGCGAAGTCGGCCAGAGGAATGACGTTCCGACGGAAGGTCATTGGAAATTGGGACTCTGAGGTCTTCCTCAACCGTGTGGTTCTGCCCGTGAATGACCCCACGGCTGTCTGTTTCGTGAGCTTCCGTCAGGCTGGGCCGGGCAAGGTTTGGCTCATGAAGGCGCACGCTGAATCCATCGCCACGTGGGTTCTCGAGGATGAGGCAGTCCTGCTTTCGGATGCCTATCTCGTCTGCGATCCGAAGCTCGATCTGACGGTCGCCTCCCTTTGGGCCATGTTCATTCCGGTGATTGACGGGAAACCCCTGACGGACGAGATCGGCGTCGGCACGATCACTTCGATGCTCGGCATCGCCACCGATTTGATCATCAATGGCAGCTCATCGGTGGATGACATCGGCGATACCTCGACGGAGCGTGGTAGGACGTTCGCGGACCTCCTCATCGGACTGGAGGTGGCCCGTGCCAACGTCGCTCTGGCGCTCGACTATGCGGGCATGTCCATCGACTGCCAGACCTTGACCGTGAAGGCTTACAGTCTGATTTTCACGGTCGCCAAGGAACTCGTCCACTTCATCGATGATACGCGTCGGCGTATTCGGGAGACCCCGGCCACCGATGCGGATGGCTGCACCGCGATCATGCGCACCGTTAATAGGCAGATCAACAAGTTCGAGTATTACTCGTACCTGCTGCGGCGGGCGGAGCTCTGGGTGGCCGCGGAAGGCCTTCTGGATCTCGGCGTCCTTGATCCTGCCTACGACGATGTCAATGCGGCTATCACGGCTGCGGTCATCTTGATCAAGAACGACCCCAAAATTAGGGCTGAACTTGAGGCCAAAAATCCGCAGCTCCTCGCCGCGTGGATGGCCGAGGCTGAACAGCTCGCGAGCACCTATCAGGGCTCCACGGCCGAACGTCTCAAGGCGGACGTGGAAGCCAGACGGGCGATGGGGTTCGGGGCGGATGATGCTTCCATCACGTTGGGGATCGTTGCCCAAGAACTCGACATCAACCTGAAGCTTCTGACTCAGGCCAAGGCGGCTTCTGAGGCGACCGAGAGAGCCTCCATCCTCTCGGGATTGGGCGATCTTGGCATCGGCCCCGGCACCAAACCCAAGCTCAAGCCCGAGCTGCGCAAGCGCGCCACGCTCGACAAGGAGATCGAGCGCATTGTGGAGGAAGGAAAGAAGGCCGCCGAAGCGGAAAAGGCCGCCATCGAGAAGGCCGCTCGTCCGCCCGATGAGGCTGCTTCCGACAGGCTCGGAAAGCGGTTCCAGTCCGTCATCAGTGAGGTCAGTAAGGAAGTCGAGGATTTCTACAAATCGCACGGACGTCGGCTGGTCGCCGAGAGTATCGCCGCCTCCAAAAATGCGCTCCGCCAGAAGAAGTTCGCCGAAGGCGGCGTCACGGCATTGGAGGCTGATGAATACATCATCGACGAGACGGGCGCTCCGAAGCTGAAGCCGGTTCTGCCGGAAGACAAGGATGTCCTCAAAGAAGTTGATGAGCGCATCAAGGGGACGGAGCCGGACGAGCTGCGCAACCTCGCTCTCGAGCGCATCGCCAAGGCGGCCAAGTCGATCGCTGAGGTTGGGCGTCGTACTGCCCAAGAGATTGAGACGTACGGGAGGGGTGAGAAGACCATCGATCTTTCGGCCAAACTCAAGGAGTACAACGACGCCATCGACGTCTATGATTCCTTGAAGGCCCAGTTGAAAAAGGCCAAGAAGGACCTTCAGACGCTGATTGAGAAAAAGGAGTCGGCCGATAAGATCACGGCTCAGGACAAGATCGTCAAGGAGATCGAGAAGAAGTACACCGATCTTCGTGCCGCGATCAAGGAACTCCGCCGCGCTTACGAGCGGGCAAAGAGCAACACGCTCACGAGCAGGATGGAGCAGCTCAAGAATCTCCGTAAGGAACTGACCGAACTGGCTCAGGATATCTCGACGGTTGCCTCGAAGGATTCAACCGTCATCGCGGAGAGGTTCCAGCGCCTGTTCGCTATTGTTGTGGGCGAGCTCCCCAGCCTTCTCTGGGAGACCAGCGCCAAACCGACGCTGGCCGTCGCAAAGGGGAAGGCGTATTCGCCCGTCGGATTCGCCAAGGCGTTCGCCGATTTCACCGCTCAGTCCGGCATCAGTGGGCGGTTCGGTGTTGAGATCCTCCTCGAGTATGTGAAGAAGTACTTCCCCGGGTCCCCGGCGATCAAGTTCATGAAGACGGGTCAGCAGCAGGTTGTCGTTGTTGGCGCGCAGATCAGCGTCCTGAAAACTGTCCTCTCTGAATTCAGGGGGCGTCTTGCGCTGCTCGAGATCAAGATGACCGAACAGGGCGGCCAGCTGGGCGCTTCCGACCGGCTCGAATATGTTGCCCATGTTCGCCTCATTCGGGCTTTGGAAGAATTCATCGAGAAAGGCGGCATCACCGATCGTGGTGGCATCGATGCCCTCAAGAGTCTTCTCGTCCGCTATAGCGACGCCGAAAGCGCCGGAGCGGGTGCCGTTGACGTCGGTATTGCGGCGGAGCTTCTCGGGGCGATTCGTCAGGCTCGAACGGACGCCAAGGCGAAAGCCAAAGCCGACCTTGACTACATCAAGGAACGTGATGAGTTCCTCAAGTTGAGAAAGTCGGGTGGACAGGACGTCGATCCCAAGGAGGAAGAACTTCTCAAACTGTACAAGGAGCAGGCTGAGGCCCTCGCCGATACGGTTGAAAAGACCCCGCTCGACAGGGTTCAGGAGCAGCTGCGCGAGTTCGAGAAGCAGATCCTTGCTGGCCAAGAGGGCAAGGTCCAGTTGCCCGGCACATATCGAGAGCTTCTCAGGACGCTTCTCGACAAGATGGAAAATCTCGAGAACGCGAGCAACGTGTACAAGCAATTCACCGCTCGCTGGACCATTCGGCGCCTCTTCTACAAGGGGCTTTACCTGACCTACTTCTTTGTCGCCCTGCCGGTGGCTGGCTTCGCTTGGATCGGCAAGCGCGGCATTTTCGCGTCACATGCGTGGGTGAGAGGCTCTCTGCTCGGTATCGGCGTTCTGCTTCTGGCGGATTGGTGGAAACTTCTCAGCGGCATCACAGGTCCCCCGGTCCTTTTGAGTATTGTCGATTTGCTCGTTAGCGCTTTCACGAAGGGGAAGGTCAGGATCCTCCCTGACAAGCCCAAGGATTCTCAACTTCTCCCCGAACTCCCTAAGGATCTCAGACCGCCTGAGGCGGATCAGCCATTTGGGATCTGGGACATCGCCTTGGTGGGACTCGTCATCGGTGCCATCACGGTGCCCAAGGTGATCTTCCCGACGCTCTCGAGCCTCATTCGCGACAGCTTCTCACTGGTTCGAGACGTCCTTCTGCCCGGACGCGCCCGCAAAGGCCCGGGCCGTCCCGCGGGCGCCAAGGCTCCGGCGGGTGGGCGTGGGCCCGGACGGCCGCCGGGCACCGGCAAGAAGCAGGAGATCGCGGCCAAGTTCGTCAAGGTTCAGAGGATCTACCAGCAGGCCAAGGCTTCGGGCGATGAGACTCGCGCTCAAGATGCGCTTCGCAGGCTCCATCGTCTGAAGGCTGAGTACGAGGGCGAGTAAGGAGGCCACATGCCGAATCTGATCGAGCTGTCAGGGCTTCTGGGTGCCGCGCGCAGACGGCGGCTTCGTGCGGCCATGGTCGAGGAGCAGAAGCCGCCCAGCAAGGCCAAGGCGGCCTCCAAGGCGAAGATGCGGGGGCCCAGTGCCCAGAGATCCCTTGAGATCGCCGAGGCCATGCTTGCCAAGGGGAACAAGAGACTCGCCTTGGCATGGGCGGCGCAGGCGCTCAAGAAGGCCCAGATCGAGGGAAAGTCCGAGGTCGCGCGTCGCGCGCAGGCGCTCATCAAGAAGATCCGCGGTTCGGCTGCCCTTCAGGCCTTTGGCGTCACTGGTGATGTCGAGGGATTCATGCTCGGACAGTATCTGGGGATGTGGTAGGAACATGAACATTCAGGACTGGGCTGGGCGCATCTTTGTGGTGGCTGTCATTGGCGGCGCTCTTTGGGGAGTCCTCATGGGTCCCCCGTCTGCGGGGCTGCCGATGATCCCAGAAGAAAAGCAATTCCGCGGATGGTAATAGGTGAATGGCGTCACTCATCGTCTCGGCTGTCTTCAGCCATGGAAAGAAAAGCGTCCGAGTTCGAGCCCTGCTCGACACGGGCGCTGAGATGACGCTTCTTTCGTCGACGCACGCCAAAAAGATCGGTCTCAAGGATCTCGGCCCCGTGGGTGTCCGTGGGGCGGGCGGCAAGGCATCCCTCAGACTCGCCAAGGTTGATGCCGTCGATGTTCCCGGCACCCGTTGTGGAAGCGGGTCCATCTATGTGATCGTGTTCGATGAGAGGGCGTTCCCCCTTGGGGGGCTGACTGGGCTCGGTTCGATTTTGGGTCTCGACTTCATGCAACTCGTGAAAATGAAGATCTTGGCCTTCAAGGAGTCCAGTATCATTCAGTGTGGGGAATGACAACATGGACATGACCAAGGAAGACATCAAGGCCGAGATCAAGGACCTTCTGCAGAACTACAAGATTCCAATGGAGGACCGCGAACTCGTCATCGAGAAGATCGATCAGATCCTCAACTCGACGCTGGCCGAACAGAACGAGGTCTTCTACTCGGAGCTGGGCAAGGTCAAAACGAACATCGACGCCCAGCGCGAGGCGATCCGCCGTGAATTGGAGGATCTTAAGAAGTCCACCCATGTGTCCGCCGAGAGCATCGAAGCCCGCATGGAAGAGGCCTATGCGCAGGGCCTGAATGAGGGGCTGAGCATGAATCCGCCGCAGTCGCCGAGCATGCTGCCCGTTTTTATTGGATTGGGTCTTTTGGCGTTGGCCATGGTGATGGTCGCCAACAAGATCTTTTCAAGGGGATGAAGATGGACCCGATGACTACGACGCCAAATGTGACGAAGGCGAGTGGGACGAAGCCTGACGCCCTCGATGCGGCATTCGCCAAGCTGCTTGCGGATGGGCCTCTGGCATGGATCGCCAAGCTCACGCTCAAGGCCTTCATGATGGGGGTCTGTCTCGGGACCTCGGCCTCTGGCAGTTACGTCTGGTATCTCAAGAGCGCCGGCAAGTGGGATGCCTCTGTCCATCTTTTCCCGGCCATCGTCATTCTCTTTGGCCTCGGCTTCACAGTGCCGGCCATGACGGTCACGATCCGGGTGATGTTTCTCTCAGTGGTCATGAGCGTCAAGGCGATCCGCGATTCTCAGGCGATCGTGAGTATCGCCAAGGACATCCAGCAGAAGGCCGGCCCCATCATCGACAAGGTCGACAAGGTCGTCGACAAGGCGGTCCCCACGGCCGAGAACATCGAGAAGATCGTTGAGAAGGCCATCGGGATGAGTGGCGACGTTGTCGAGATCGCCCATAAGACCCGCAGTGCTTTCGAACAGATGAACGGCTCTTTCGATTTCAAGGCCATCGAGAAGAAGATGGACCAGCTGGTGGGAGGAATCGCGACGATTGCCAAGGTCTTGGAACCCTTGGCGAAGGTGTTCGGCGCCAAGGGAGATGAGATGGCAGTGCCCGAGTTCGATCCCCTGAAGATGGGCGGCCGGAGGCGCTAACCGATGAGCTTCACCTCAATCGGCGGCGCATCTCCGAGGTACTCCTCGAGCCCAGCGAGGATCACGTCGCGGAGCGCCTGCGTGAGCTGCTCCATGCTGGGTTCATCGCCCAAACCTTCGGACTCGGCCAGATCGCGCAGATCGGCCATCGGGATCGAGATGACGAACTTAACGTTCTCCGCCATGGGGCTCCTCTTTGATTCCAAGAAGGATCTTGATCTGTTGGATGCGGGCATCAACTTGAACGACGGTGGTTCGGATGAGCGCTTCGCCCACGGGGATGGTAACCTGAGCCATCGAGAGGAGCTTGGCCATGTCTTGGGAGAGACCCGTGATGAGCTCCTTGGCCTGATCGAGCTTCTCGGTCGCCTTCATGCTCGCCTTCATACCAGAGATTATAGGTAGCTGACTATGGCTCGTTCAAGTAAGAAGCGGTACAAGCGGACGATCGTTGGCGTGGGCCGGCGGGGTACGTTTCGTATGACCACGAAGATGGCCAATCTGCGCCGTCACGATCTGGGGGATGTGACGCCCGAGGCCCTGATCAAGGAAGGGCATTCGGCGATCTCATTCCTCAGGAGCGGCATGGATGCGCTTTTGAACGCGAAGTACGATCAGGCGGTGGACCTCTTCTTCAAGAGCGCCGCGATCGCCTGCAACGTCACCTTCACGGCTAGAACACATGATGTCCCGGTCCCGGAGGAGCTTGTTCGCCGCATGTGTATGGTCTCCGATCGGGCTACCTGTGGGATCAAGAAGGTCATGGTCGCCATCGCCACGAGGCGCATTCTCGACCATGAGTCAACGATGCATGGGCTGGCGGGCAGGCTCGCCGCCATGCACAAGAAGGTCAGGAAGCTCACCATACTGTCATGAAGCTGACGCCCGAGCTGCTCGGGAGGCGGCATTCGATCGTGGATGCCGAGCACACGTACCGCATTGCCGCTCAGGCGTACGGTCAGGGGAATCTTCGTCTGGCGGTCTCCCGCGGCATCACGGCCGTGATTCAGGCATCCATTGCGTCGATGGGGGCTCCCGAGGAAGTTAAGGAGCGGGCGGACCGGGTGATTCAAGGCGTTCGTCAGATCATCCATGGAGCCGTGCTTGAACGCGCCAAACGACATCTGTCGGAGCTTGGTGTTCTGAGCGGTCGACGCCCAAAGGCACCATTGCCCCGTTGGCTTGAAGAAGCAAGGGAGACACTCAAAAAGACCATTGCGGACAATCAGGCCACTGTCGACCATGCGATCATCAAGACGATCATGAGCATGAAATTTGAGACGGTCCCATCGGACCTCGAACCGCTGAACACAGATGAGGCCCAGCCCTTCAAGATCGTCCCTCCCGTGGAATTCGAAAGCAACTATGGCCTGCGCAAGATGAGAGGAAAGCCATTCCTTTTCGAGTCGCCAGCCCCGCTTGAGTTGCACCATCTCTTGATGGAAGAGGGCGTAGACCCGTCGACGATGGCCGTGACTCATGAAGGCGTGGCGGTCCGCCCCGACGTTTCGGTGTCAGCTGCGCTCACTGTCAGCAAGATGCTTTTGGGGGCGCCTAAAAGAGCGACTCAAGTTCGGTCGCTCCTTAGCGACCGGACAGTTCGTGTCATGAACGAGACGTTGAGGGACTTCAAACGGAAGATCATCAACACGATCGTCGATAACGAGGTCAGTCGCTGGCGTATGAAAGAGTTCCATGAAGTGACGGAGCGCAAGAGACCTTGGGAGTCGGCAATTTTGGAGCCGCTCAAGGAAAGCATCGCCACGGCGTCGATGATTGCAAAGAAGTCGCTTCCCCCATCGCTTCGTGATAAGCTAACTATCCAGCAAAAGCCGGGATGGGAAACTCGGCCTATCTGAGGATGAATGCCCATGCTCATTGGTGAATCTGCCGCCTTGGGTACGCTGAGGCCCAACGATAGCACGAACCAATATTCGCGTGTCTCCGTCTGGCCGCGCCCGTTCATGCGCGACGAGACGATGTTGGACCGCGGGATCATGCCCGATCTCGTCGGCCCCATGACGACGATCCCACCCGTCTATTGGGCGTCGCCCCAGCCTCCGCCCATTCCGTCAAGCCACGGTGAGGAGTACAAGATCAAGGCCCAGCAGCAGGTGATCATGTGGCCGCGTTGGGAACCGTACAATTTGAATGAGCCGTATCCCTACGCGCAGACCGACAAGATCAATGGTCTTGGTCAGGTGGCCGGTCCCTTCCCCACGATGGAGCTCCTGTTCACGTTGGGCGGCATCGTCTTTGCCGTCTCTGGTGTGAACAACAACCATCCGCCGCTTATCGTTCTTGGCGTGTTGACGACGGTGGCGGCCGGTTCGAAACTCATCCATCAGCTCAGGGCCTAGAGGGGACAAGATATGCGAGTCTTCATGGGTGACCCCGCGATGCCTCCCGGCGTCAGGATGGACTATGGTGGGCCTGAGTCACTTTTTGGGCTTGAACAAACACCAACGACGCCTCCCCCCATGCCAACAGGGGGACAAATCGCCGGTCTCATTCTGGCCAGCCTGATCGGCGCCTTCCTTGGTGGCGTGATCTCCCAGATCGCTATGGGACTCGGTTCTGCCGTTGTCCCTCTTCGTGTGAAGATTCGCAACGGACAGAGGAAATAGACAGTGCCATACGCGGGCGCGATGGACAGCCGCTTGGCTCTGGGCCAGACCCCGGCTCCGGACTTGATGAAAGTCCCAGTGGGTCGCGGATGGCTTCGCCCCTTCGGTGTCGTCTCCGCTCAGGTGCTCGATGGCACTGGCAACCCATTGAAGGGAATGCAGGTCCAGTTGCTGGATCATGAGACACGCGCTCTTATCCAACAGCTGCCGAGCGATGACTCCGGGTTTGTGATGTTCCCGTTTGACGTCCTCAACAAGGGCGTGTTTATCCTCAGGCCTGTTCCTCCGGAGGGTTTCAATTTCAACCCTCCGGAACGAGCCTCAAAGGTGGGCGGTCCTTTCGTCTGGGCCAGACCGCTCATCAAAAGCGACATTGACCCGCGCGAACCGTGGGAGCCCGCGAGAGATACGGAGCGATTCTTCTTGCAGAAAGGCACGGCGGCCACCTTTGGGTCCTTCGGCAATCCATGGCTGATCGGGACGATCATTATTGGCGGCCTCATCGTCTACGCCCAGTTCCGGAGAAGCTAGATGCGGGTTCTTGAGGGGAACAGCCCTGAGGGCATTCTCAGGAACCGTATTGGCCGAGTTGATTCTCTCCTCACCAAGGCCGAGAAGATGATCGATATGGCGGGCAATCAAGTCTCCAAAGGAGACGTCGGATCGGCTAGAATCCTCAAGCGTCGGGCTCATGACGAGGTGAGGATGGCCATGCGTCTCATTGGGATTCTTTTCATCGAGTTCAACCTCGATATGAGCGGGCCCATTGCCCGCGCTCGCCGCGTCGTGGCCCTGACGAAGAATGGCAATGGCAATGGAATGCCTGTGCCAATGGACGGGGTCATGCATGCCAGAACTCATTGAGATCTCGGGTCTGGACGACGATCTTGCCCAAGAACCGTCGCTCCCGGATTGGAAGCCCACGTGGTTGGGGACCATCCCGCGTTGGGTTCCCTATGTCATTATCGGGCTTGGCATCGTCGGATTGATGTCGATCCTCCGGGGAGGCCCGGGAAATGGTGGTGGTCTCTTCGGATTGGGGGATCTCGGGATCATCAAGCGTTGCAGAGTCAAGGACGTCGTTTCGCGTAAACCTCGACGGATGCAGCGCTGGTGTCTTTGGGATTCCAAGGGGCGGCGTATTCTCGGCCGTCATCCCAGTCGTCGACGCGCTCTTCGGCAGGAACGTCTGATCCAGCTCAAGAAGCGGGGATTGCTCTAATGCACTCCAACTTCTTGGGTCAAGTGGCCAGAACGACAATCAGGGTCCATACGCCATTCGGTCCTGTGCCGGGCGTGACCTTGTCGATCATTGACTCCAAGACGGGCACCAAGAAGAGCGAGCTCACGACAAACGAATACGGCGAGGCGGAGCTCGAAATCTTTGAAGACATGGTGGTGACGCCCAGAGCGCCGAACTATTCGTTCAGTCCGGAGACGCTGCTCATCCCCGCCAAGGACACGCCCAAGACTGTAGCCTTTGTCGCGATCCCCGCCCTCACGAGTGTTCCCGAAAGTGTGACCCGTTTTCTCTTCATTCTTCTGGGTGGGACTACGGCGGCCGTGGGATACTTCCTCCCGGAGGACGAGTTTCCACGCCTGCGACGGTTTATGATGATCACCGGGGGCATCATCATCGGTCGCAGCGTCGTGCACTGGGTCTTGAGTCGATGACACTCAGAATTGTCGGTAATGAGTATCTTCTCGATGACGCCAACATGGGCGACCTCATCGATGTCATCGTCTCGCCGAAGATCGAGAAACTTATCGGCAATCTGGCCGAAGAGAGCGCCGTCGCCGAAAATGGCGGCGTGGTCCCTAACGAAGCGGCCAATCGCTATGTGAATGGGATCGGCCAGCAGCTGGTCCGTCACAGCAAGCGCGCCGACTTCGGATACAAGTTCGGCATCGTGGCTAACAAGGCGCCCAACGCCTTCGCTCTGCCCAATGGCTCGCTCTACGTGACAATGGGTCTTTTGCGTCTGCTTCGGAACGAGGCGCAGCTGGCCAATGTCTTGGGACATGAAGTCTCCCACGTCACGGAGAAGCACACGGTCCACCAGCTCGCGCTCAACATGGGCACCCTGCTCTTCCTGCAACTCGCGGACGCCTTGAGCAAGGGCGACAAAGAGAGCAGGAAAGCGGCCAAGGAGATGGTCTTCAATCTCATCGCCAACGGCTATTCGCGTGAAAACGAATGGGAGGCCGATGAGAAGGGCCAGAAACTCGCGGCCAAGGCGGGATGGGATCCCAATGGGATGGTCGACATTATGGCCGTCTTCCAGACCTTGGAGAAGGATCACCCCAAGGGCGTGGAAGAGTACATGCGTTCCCATCCTTATGCCACAGAACGTATGGCTGAAGCTCTCGAGCGTGCCCAGTCACTCCCGCGCGGAGAACTGAACGGTGAGCGCTATCAGGCGTTTCTGGGTCTTCTGGGCATTCCACGGACAGAGATCGCCCAGTCGCCGGTCCAGACGGCATCCAAGATTCTGCCCGGTGCCCCGCCGACAGCGACTGAGCCCATTGGAATAGCGATCCCCTCATGGATTTGGCCACTGGCGGGCATTGCGGTCGTCGGGACCGGTGCGCTCTTGTTGCTGCCGAAGCTCCTGAGAAGGTAGAATCGAATAATGTTCGGTCAAGCTCTTCCGCGCATGCGGATGGCGATCGCTCCTCCGTCACTCCAGAGGGGATCCTTCCAAGAGACCAAAAAGCGATTCAAGGGTCTCATGAAGATTGGCGAAGGCGCCTTCGGCTGGGCTTATTCAGCTAAGCTCGACGGCAGGCCCGTCATCGTCAAAACGGCCATGGGCACCCGCGGCCTTGTCTCGGTGCATGAGGCGCTCGAGAACATGGCTCATGAGGTGAAAGTCCTGAACCGTGTCCAGAAGTTCCCCTTTGTCCCCAGATTGCTTGAGGTCGGTCCCGACTACTTCGTGCAGGAGGACGTCGGTGGCACCTCGATGCTCAACATGCTCGTCAAGGGCGGCATGGAAGCACGGGAAATCATTGCCACGGTCGTCTCCTCCGGTGTGATTCTCTCCCAGCTTCACAAGGACGGGATCGCGCATAACGACTTCGAAGCGAGGAACATCCTGCTCACGCCCCATGGCGTTGTGGCGATCGACTTTGGTCTCGCGATTCTCCGCGATGAAGCGGGCGACGAGAAGTTCCGTGAGGGACTGGAGCACGATCTGACGGCGACGTTGGAGAACGCCATCTTGGCGGCTACGGCCAGAGATGTGCCGGATTCCATCCGAATCGTCATCGCTTCTGTCGTTGAGAAGTTCAAGAAGATCATTATGATGGGCCGTTACAACGAGGACACGGCCGCAGAGCTCTCCAAGGAGCTGCTCTTCGTGATGGCCCAGCTTGGGGCCGCCGCTCAGCGCCAGAAGAAGCTGATGCGCGAAAAGGTGCGCGTCGTCGCCATCTAGGGAAGGGAAAAGACATGAGGGCCTTTACCATTTTCGCGAAGCCTCGCCACGCTCTCGGGCAGGTCACCACGGTTCCGAAAATCGAATCGGCCAGCTTCGCCCTTGCCAGCGCCAAGCCATTCACCGATCTCGATAAGGACTTTCAGGAAAACGTCGGTCACATGGTCGTCCGAAAGGATGGCAGTGCGATCGCGCTCTTTGGTCTCCCTATCAAACCCACGCAGTATTTCTGGCTCCACGGAGGGCACGAGAACTTCACCTACGTCCCCCTTTTTGTCTGGGACGGTCCCGATCGGGGCAAGGTCATCTTTCAGCCGATGCAGGAGTTCACGGCTCAGTGGTCTCTCGTGGACCCATCGGCCGATCAGGCGCTCAGAGCACGCCTGTCGATTCCCGTTCCCCAGCCCGGCGCGGATCCGCAGGGGACCCTCTACACGGATGTCGAAGCCACCAATCAGCTGATTTCGTCTCTCGAAAATTCGAAGTGGGCCTTTGATGCGGCCGTAACGGACGGCGACTTCGACGCCGCCAACCAGTATCTCTGGGCCAAGTTCTGGGGAGCCCAAGCGGATGTCGAACGTGCCGAGGCCATCATCCGGACGCTCGCCTCGTTGGGTCTCCTGAGTGAGGATCGTGCGGAATGGTTCCTCGAGAACCCTCTTGCCAAGGCCAAGACGGCCATCGTCTTGGTCGACGGCATCGTGAAGGGGACGACCCCGACGTCTGACCGCGTTCAGGTTGGGACCCAGTTGCTGGCGCTCGCCGATGAAATGAGTGAGGACTTCGCCGAATGGGTCTTTGATTCGCTCACCTCGGCCACACAAGTGTATGCCGCCATGACCGACTTCAGCCAGTCGATGGCCGGCCTCATCAAGATGCTGGAGGAGAGTTCCCTTGCGTTGACCACGAACGGTCGCGCGATGCTCGATACCCTCAAGAACGATCTCGCGAAGATCGATAACGTCCGGCAGGTTGCGGCCTCTTCGACCGCGGATGCTGGGGTGAACCTGCCGGAAATCGCCGCGGATTATGTGCAGTCGGGTGTTCCGCTTCAGGGTCTCGATGGGCTTGGGGTTCCACCGGCGCCTCCACCTCCCAGACCGCCGGTGGTGCGTCCTCGTATTGGCGGCGCCCGTCCGGCGGCCACGCCGAAAGTCCAGCAGAAGCCGCCCATCATTCAGCGCCTCGCCCCCACTTTCACGCGGTGGTATGGGAAGTTCCGCAGCTGGCTCAAGCGCCCACAGACGCCGGCAAGCAAGAATCGTCAGGTCCGGCGCGAAAAGAAGTCCGCGCGCAGCAGGAAATCCGTCTTGAAGTGGGTCGGACTCAAGCCCAACCAGATCAAAACGCTGAAGAGCGTTCTTGGCCCCACCGGACATGTCGCCTTTGCGGCCGTTATTTTCGGTGTTGTTGGCGCCATGATTGACCGGGTCCTGACCCACCTCTTCGGCCTCGGTAATGAACTGGCGCGTATATCGGTTGCGCGGGAGGCGGAGCTTATTAGCGAGGCCCAAAGGGCGGCCACCGCCGCCGGTCAACCGGATAAGTGGCGTGAGATGCTGGCCGAGCTCAAGAAGCGGCAAGTGACCAAGGATCGTGAAGCTTGGGCCGCCATCGTCAAGGGTGCCGGAGCCGCAGGAGTGGCGGCCCAAGAGGGTCATGACACGGGCAAGCTCCCGCCAGATCTTTCAGATCAGAAGGAAGCGGAGGCCGCCAAGAGGATCAAGGACATCATCGCGCAGGCCCAAGCGGCCGGTGTGAGTACCGAGGCTGAAGCCGGTGGCGCTTCGGTCTGGCCTTGGGTTATTGGTGGCGGAGCGGTTGTGGCGATTGCCTATTACGTCATTTCACAGAGACGCGCATCAGTGGGAGAGGAAGCGTGATCGGACAAGCGCCTGTTACTCCTGCCACAAAGCTCTGGGAAGTCAGGGCCATCCTGACGACGCCTGACGGTTCGCAGATCGTCCGTCCGGGGTTCGTCTTCTCCAATACGGGCTTCTACCAGAAGTTCTTCAAGCCCGATGGTCAGCCTGATCCCCGACCCCATATGGCCATGATCGGTCTCAAGGGCAACCGAAAGGGCCAGATGTTTTACATGCCCGTGGACGAGGCCGCCCAGACGTTTGGTGAGCTTGACCCAGTGCAAAAGGCGCAGGTGCTGGCCTCTCTTGATTATGCGGGCATCGAAAAGCAGGACATCACATTCGAGACCTTTATCAAGGCGCTCGACAATTCGTACATGCTTGCCGAGGCCGCCGCGCTCGAGATCAAGACGGCGTGGTACGTATCGGATGATGTCAAGAAACGCGCCAAGGAGTTCCTCTTCGGGTTCCCGAGTCAGGATCGGACCTATTCTCGCGGCGGCGCATTGGGCGATTATGATCGGGCCATCATCGAGCTGCGTATTCTCCGCAGTTTCGACATGGTCACGGAGGGGCAGTTCAACGATCTGTGGAGGGGATCGATTGAACCGCTGCGGGATGGAGCCATTGCCAAGGCCAACCAGATCATCAGCGCTTCTGGACAATGGCTCCTTGATTTTTTGAAGAACCTGAAATGGCTTACGGAAGCCACAGCGGTCAACTTGAGGGGAGTCGCTACCGCCAAGTGGAAGGACATCGAGTCGGTCTATGGGAAGATCGCCCGAAGCATCAGCGGTCAAGAAGCGACAATCAAAAAGCTCGAGGCTCTCAACCCGAAGACACGGGCGCTGATGGAGATCGTCCAGCATCTCAGGAATGAACTTGCCAAGCGCAAGCTGGCCCTCTCCCAGCTGGATACGAATCTCAGATCTTATGGCGTCGATCTGTCCGAATTGCGGAAGAATGCGGGGCTCGGGTCTCCGCCGATCCCCGCCATCATCGTGGCTGTGGGCGCTGGTCTCAAGGTCGCGGCACTTTGGGCTATCAAGAACGCCATTGTGCAGTGGATCATCGGGATGATTGTCAGCACGCTCGTCAGTTATTACATCTTTAAGAAGCTGGCGGAACATGAGCAGCAGGCTAAAGATCTTAAGGACGTCTCGGACGCCCTGAGACAGGCGAGCGTTGGAGAAGCTGGCAGTGCGATTGGCCAGTACAGTCAGGACAACGTCGATCTCATCAAGGCCGCGGCCGCCCTCGCCGACAATGATCCCATCTTGAAGGCCAAGGCGCAGACGGAACAATCCGAGCTTGACAAGGCCATTGAGGAAGCCAAAAAGGCCGGTGCGCAGATCAGGCCCCCTGTGACGGAGGATCCGAAAGTCGGCACCCATCCCACGGGCGTCGACACCAAGATCAATCTTGCCATTGGCCTTGGTATCGTAGCAGTCGGTATCGCCCTCGTGCTTTATTTCAGGCGTCGTTAGGCGATATACTTCTCTCCAACGGAGACTCAATGGCCACCATCCCCGCCAGCAAGAAGGCTTCCAAAAAGGGAATTCTTGAATTCCCGGCTGGCATCCCGGATGTCAGTCCTTCTCAGGCCAACAAGGACATCAAGCGCTTCAAGGGCGCCAGCCTGTCGCGCGCGGTCAGCTCTCTCAGACTGGCCGTGGATGCCTTGATGGCGGCCCGGTTCCGTGACGCCGTCCGGCGGTCTATCACGGCGGCCATGGACGCGGCCATCGCGCATCGCGAGAACCCATTGCTGGCCGCCCGTATCATTCGTGGTGCCCGTCGTGTGGCGGCCCGGGCGGCTGATCATATGCGCTCAATGACGCTGCAGCGCAAGTCAATAATGCCCGCCCCCGAGGCGGCTGTTGCATCCCTTTTTCAGAACACGTCTGATACTCCCTCTATCGAAGAGTTGATGGTCGCGGCCAAGGCGCTGGAGGCTTAGATGGCGGCAGATCCCAGCAAACTTTCGGATCGTGCACTGCGTGCATGGTGTGTGAAGAAGGTCCAAGAGACCGGAGAACGGCGTGGTGGTTTCCCGGACGCCATCGTTCGGATGCTCGCCGAAGAGTGCTTCAAGGATGTCAGGGCCGGGAAGCTTCCGGAGATGATGGCCAGTTTCGGTGTATCCGATGCTCCCATCGTTGGAGACAAGATGATTTTCCCCGTCGAGTGGGGTCCCCAGCTCCCTTCGATCCCGGAAGGCGCCCAGAACGACATCAACGCACTGGTGGGCGCCGATATCGGACTGGCCTATGATCTTCTCAGACACGCGGTCATGAACCTTCGCAAGAAGCAATTTGCGGTCGCCAGTATCGCCTGCACCGGGGCCGCCGTTGTGGCCGGTCATCATCTGGAAACGGAACCCGTGGCGGCCAAGAAACTCATCTATGCGTCCTTGGTGATCTCCGCGATCGCGGGCAACCGCAAGATCCCCCGCATCAAGCAGGAAGCCAAGCGGCTCGCCTTCTTTGGCAAGATGTCGGGCCGGATCCAGCGCGCCCTTCGGATCAAGGCGCTGGCTGGATTGGGTGCCCTGCCGGAACCCGTGATCAGTGTCGCCAGACAGCTCGACAAAGCTGAGACGGCGCTCATGACAGGACAGCTCCCCGATGCCGAGGAACATGCGATTAAGGCGCTCGAACGGGCCTATGAGCTCCGTCATCAGTTCCCGCTCATCTCCAAGAACCTGATGCAGGAGGCGCGTGAGATCATCACTGAGGTGCATAGCCAGCCCGGGTATGGTGTGCGCCATCTCATTCCGGAACGGCTTTTTGAGCCCGGTGCCGCACCAACGATGCCGGAGAGCATGATCTGATGGGTTCTCTAATTCGAGTCGACCTCGAGTTCCAGAAAGGAACCCGCACTACACGGGCCCGCGGCATCGTGGACACGGGGGCCGAAGGATTCGCGTTCGTCGACAACTCACTGGCTTTTGATTTGGGACTGAAACAGGAAGGAGCGCCTGTCCCCTATGTCGGTGTCGGTGGCGATACCAAGCTGGGGTTCAAGTCCGGCATCGACCGGATGACCATCCTCGACAATCCCGATTGCAGCTTGGGTCGGCTCAATGTGCTGGTCGGTGACATGTCGAGGCTCTCTGACATTCGCGTTCTGGTCGGCGAGGACTTCCTCAAGTCCGTGGGCGCAACATTGGAACTCACGGAAGCGGGCGTGTCCATCGCTTGCCAGAAGGGCGTCAAGGTTCCGATTGCCGAAAAGTGGCCGCGTGAGGTTATAGTTCTGGCGGTCGGTTTTGGCGTCGCCTTTGTGGCGGTCGCCGGTGTTTTCCTGTTGACGAGAGACTAGCCAATGCTCGTACCGGAAGGAATGGGGATAGAGGGACTGGAGGAGTATTCCTACTTCGGCGATCTCGCCGGTCGCGAGTTCTACATCTTCGACGAAGAAACCGAAGAACTCACTGAAGACAGCGCCATCATCCGTTCCCAGTGCCCGCCGTTCATGCTCGCCCCGGGGTACAAGGTCGCCCCGCTCGGCGTGAAGCCCGGCCAGTATCAGGAGCCGATGATCGAGCCGGGCGAGCGCG
>Ga0247727_10004032_pt1 | contig 31686 bp, 24 predicted proteins | sample WisWelCaveWW1625_FD_202498 | JGI IMG/M metagenome (GOLD analysis project Ga0247727, IMG submission 202498) | Biofilm microbial communities from Wishing Well Cave, Virginia, United States - WW16-25 | ecosystem: Environmental > Aquatic > Deep subsurface > Groundwater > Cave microbial mat | place... | reverse complement strand
CATGACGTGATACACCGCCCCTGCAAACTCCACCCGGATTGGTCGTGCCATCAGTCGCAGCCTACCGCCACCGCCGCTTGCCTGTCAACTGTGGAGAGTTGACCCCAATGATGCCCGGCACCCGGCCCCCGGTAAAAAGAGCCAGTGCTGTCATCTTCACCATCATACTCGTCCGAACGCTTTCCTCCTCTGGACTCATCTGTGCCGCCTGATTTTGCAACCACGCGCTATTCTGCGCCGACTGCACGTAGGCCGCGCTCGGGCTGGCCGGCAGACCTACGCCGAATTTGAAATCATTCCACGCGCTGCTCAAAGAATAGCTGCTGCCCTCCGCCCCCAATCCAAACGGGTCCACGAAAAAAACAGGGTTGAGGTTGGCATAAGCGTACAGATTCACGCCTCCATCAATCCCCGCCGGGTCCTCTGTAAGAAACCGTTTCTGGTCCGCCGAGTAGTAGCGGTTCAGCATAAAGTAGAGGCTGCCACCTTCGTCACGAACTGCCAACCCGCCCAGCCATTTGTACGGGGTGACGGTGGAACCGGTGCGGTTGATCAGTTCTCCGTATGGCTGGTAAGCGAATTGATCCGTGATGTTCCCGGCCTCGTCAGTCATCAAGAGCGTGCTGCCCAACTCGTCCGGGTGATAGTACCGGTACCCGTTGGCGTCGATGTGGCCCAGCATGCCGGCCGGGCCCCAGATGTAATAACGGGTACCGACCCAAGAACAGCTTACTTCTTCGGCTTTACCACCACCTCTGTCCCAGGCGGAAGATCCCGAAGTTGCGCCCACAGTTCTCCGTGGGACTTCAAATGCGATACGCCCTCTAAGACTGAGGTATTAGTCACGTGAACTGCGCCGCCCAGAATTAGAGGCTGCGTCCAATGAAGATGAAACCCCTCCGGGACATCGAGCAGCTTGGCTTTGGCCACCGCGAGCATTTGAGGCAGATAGAAATCAATCCAATCGATTCCAGACTGGATGGTTGTTTCCAGCAGTGTGGCAGGGTCCAACAGCAAATCCACCAACTCCCCGGACTCGTGATTCCAAAGGAAGGCATTTTCGTGGCCGGGTGTGAGAGTCAATTGATTACCGAAAACATCCTCGCCGAAAAAGAACAGATCAGGAGATAACCAAGGCCAAGCTCCACGCCACAGGGTCGCTGAGTTCCACGCGGTGATTCCACCAAACGGCGGGAATGATGCCGAAAAAAAGCGCCAAAGACCGCCAGCAACTGAACGATCACCGATAGTCTGCGGCAGAGCAGTCTTTAGCGGTGCGGCAGCCAATCGGTCCTTGATCTCGCCTATATGGTCTGTCTCCAAATCCCGCATGTCACACTCCTATTGCGATCTTAGTATAATCTCTGTCCCGTATGGAACTGCATTTATCTGTGGCGTGGTTACTCCATGCCACTGATTGTGCAGCGGGTTGCGCGCCCACGCGCCATTGATCATCCCATTGTCCACACCGTTCAATTGGAGGAACTGAACGTGGTGAGCTGCTGAATCAGGCGGGCGCGGACCAGCAACGGACTCAAGTTCGGCTGCGAACGTCGAACTCCTGGTCTCTGGACGAACTCGGAACATTCGTTCTGCTTGGGGAATAGGCGCTCCCGCTGGCCACGTAATTGTGCGCCCTGAACCACTGGCCCACTCAACGTTCTGTGCCCCGTACTGTTGGGCAAATTGATCATACCATTCACGACCGGTGACTGCCAAAGTATTCTCGGTATTTCGAACGGCTGCACTCCCGGCCGGAGATGGTCCCACACGACCCAGCATCCAAATGGTTGCCAGGTCAGCCAGTGCCAGGTCGTTGCGGCCTTGATTCATGTACCGTACCACCGGCACTTGGCTGAGCACTTGATCCGTCGTGCTCAACTGCTGCCAAGCAGTCTGTGCCTGCACATCCTGCATCCGCTCTCTGGACGCGGTTTGCCAATACAGGCTGTCCCAGGTCTGCTGACTCGCGCCACCGCTTTCCGCACCGAGCCCAAACGGATCGACGAAGAACACCGGATTCAGGTTGGCGTAAGCATACAAATTCGGCCATGAATCAATCCCTGCCGGGTCTTCCGTGAGAAACCGCTTCAGGTCGCTGCTGTAGTACCGGTTCAGCATGTAGTACAGGCTATTGCCCTCATCGCGGACGGCGAGGCCGCCCAGCCATTTGTACGGGGTGACGGTGGAACCGGTGCGGTTGATCAGTTCGCCGTAAGGTTGGTAGGCGAACTGGTCAGTGACGGTGCCGGTCTCGTCCGTTATCAGCAGCGTGCTGCCCAACTCATCCTGGTGGTAGTACCGCGTCGCGTTACTGCCGGCTTCGATGTGGCAGATCAAGCCAGCCGGTCCCCAGACGTAGTAGCGGGTGGCTGTGCCGGCCCCATTCATCTCCACCAGTACATTCTTTAAGCCAGCCGACTGGTTGACGGCGAAGTAGTTGGTCGTCGTGCCGCTGAGAGTCCCGACGCGCGTGCCGAGCGCGTCGTACAAACAGCTCGTTGCGATCGTGTTATTCGTCACTGACTTCAGCCGGTTATCGTCGTCCCAAACCCAAACGTTGGTAGATGTGGCGGAAACCAGATTGGTGAGGTTGCCCTTCGTGTCGTGACCGTAGGCGATGCTGCCGCCGGGGCTGTTCGTACTGCTCAGCAGCCGGTCGGCTTCGTTGAAGGTGCTGGACCGCAATTTCTGTGTGGAAGGTGCGGGCGCATAGCCGGCTGTAACGTTCTCCTGATACTTGAAGCCGAGGGCATTTCTCACGAGCGTGCGTGCAGCCAACGTGCTGCCTTTGGTGTAGGAGTAACTGGTGCGGCGGCCCATCGCGTCATAGCCGTAGCTGGCAGTCACGCCGTTGGCAGCGGGATACGTGATGCTGGTGAGGCGGTTGGCGTCGTCGTAACCGAAGCTCGTTTCCCGGCCCAGCCAGTCGGTGACTTTGGTGACGCGGTCTTGCGTGTCGAACGTGTAGGCGCACACCAAGCCGCCGGGATAGATGATGTTGGTGGTGTTGCCGTTGAGGTCATGACGGTAGCCGACCGACCAACTCGCACTGCCGGCGGTGGTCGTTGCATTCGTCAGCCGATCCCGGTTGTCGTAGCGCATGGCGACGGTGACAACCTTGGCGAAAGCGGTTGAATTTGTTGCCCAGGCGTTCGTGAGATTCGAGTTGGCGTCGTAGCGCAGGATGGTCTTTTGACCGGTGCTCGCATAGACGATGTTGGTCAGGCGATTGATGCCGTCGTACAGATAGCGCGTCGCCACCCCGGCGGCGTCGGTGCGATTGGTCATGTTGCCGACGGCGTCGTAGCGGAAGGTGGCGACCTGGCCGAGGGCGTTGGTGACGGTCTTGACGCGGCCTTGAGCGTCCACGCCGAATTTGGTCACGCGAGTCTCGGCATTGGTGAACGCAATCCGGTAGCCCTGGCCGTTGTAGCTGAAACCTTCGATGGCCCCGGACGGACGGGTCTTCTTCGTGAGCCGGCCTAGTGGGTCATACGTCAGACCGGTTGGGTAGCCGAGGGCATCCACGGTATTGGTCAGCCGGCCCAAGCCATCGTACTCGAAGTCTTGTTCGCCGATGGGCAGTAGCTGCCAGACGAGCCGGTTGAGGCGGTCGTACTGATTGGTGGTGAGGTTGTCGAGCGCGTCGCGGGCGGTCAGTGTGTTGCTGTTGGGATCGTAGGTGAATTTGCGGCTGTCGGTCCCGAAGACGGTGTTGGTGACGCGGCCAACGGAGTCGAGCCGGTTGGTGCTCCAGTAGCCGCGCGGGTTGCGGGCGGCGATGGGACGGTCGGCGGCGTCATAGACGTTGGTGACGATGCCCCCGTCCGGGCCGGTGACCGTGAGTGGCTTGTAGGCGGCGGTATAGGTGTAGCTCGTCGCGCGTCCCAACGCGTTGGTGGTGTTCTTGAGCAACCGGTTTTTGTAATAGACGTATTTGATCGAGGCACTGGCGGCATCGACGCTGTTGGTCAGCAAGCGTCGTTTGTTGTAGAAGAACTTGTTGGTCTTGGCGTTGGCATCGGCCACCTGGGTCAGATCGCCATAGAGATCGTAGAGGTAATCCACGGTGCCGGCATCGGTGCTGGAGACCTTGTCCGGATAGCCGGCCGTGTCGTAGGTGTTGGAGGTGGTCGCCAAGGTCTGTCCCCCGGCCACCACGGTCATGATCTGCGGCAGACCATTGGCCAGATAGACAGTTCGGGCTTCGACGCCGAGGGAGTCCACGACGTTGGTGAGATGATGCTCGCCATCGTAGGCGAAGGTGGTGGGAAGCCCCAGCGCATTGGTCACGGCAATCAACCGGTGCGAGGAATCGAAGACCCGGGTGGTGATGCGCTGCTCGGGCGTGCCCTCAGCCTCGGTCACTTTCTTCAAGTTGTGATCGCCGTCGTACTCAAAGCGGTTGGTCACACCCCGCGCATCCACCGTCAGGATGGGGTGGTTCTGCCCGTCGTACGTGGTGAAGGTCTTCGAGCCGTCCGCGGTCTCGACGGCGATCGTCCGTCCTTGCCGGTCATAGAAGTAGGTGGTCTTTTGGCCGAGAGGATTGACTTCCACGGCGCGGCGGTCGGCGATGTAGAAGTTCCACGGCTGACCAGTGCCCGAAATCTGGTTGGTGACCTGTCCCTGCGCGCTGTAGAAGTTTTGAATGGTCGTGATGCCTTCGGGATCTTTGAGCGACGTGAGCCGGTGCCCGCTGTCGTAGGTGAAGCCCCACTTCTCACCCGCTACGTCCACCACACCGGTCAGGTTGCCGCTGCCATCGTACTTGAAATCAGCGTAATGAACCGTTCCATAGTCTTTCACTCGACTCATTCGACCAGCGGAGGCGTTGTACTCGAACTCGAGCTTCTTGCTATTGAAGCTGGTGCTGGTGACGGAGGTGAGATTCGTTGTGCTCGCTTGGTAAACGAATGTTAGTTGATTGCCGTCCGGATCGGTGATTTTGATCAAGCGGTTGGTGGTGTTGAAGGTGTACGTGTTGCCGAGTCGTTCCTGGACGATGTACATCGTTGTCGTCGGCGTCGGATTGCTCTGGATCAGACTGACGGTCATGCCGGGTGGCGGGGTGAAGCTGGCGTCGGGCTGGCGATTGAAGGTCAGCGCCCGCGTGCCGAGGTAAATGGACACCGAGTGATCAGTGATCTCCTTGATCAGCCAGTTCGCGACCAGCGCTGAGACCGCCCAACTTTGGGCCGTGTCCTCGTTGGCGAAAAGATCGTGGAGCACCGTTGCGCCCACGAGGGCGGCGGTTGCGTCCTGCGGGGCGCGACGGCCCAGGCTGGCGGCGAAATCGCTGTGGAGTTGGGCCGTGATATTGTAACTGTGCGTCCAACCATACCCCATCGCCCGATCGCGATTTCGCGCCAGCGACGTGTAATGTCGCGAAAACTCCAAGCCCATGGGTCCGCCCAGCCAAAGGTCTTTGTTCTCGTACAGGTACGCGCCGGTCTGCAAATCCACAGGTTCGTTGCTCACCGGATTCACAATTTGTGCCGCCAACTCATAAAAGGGGGTTTGCGTACCATTGAACGTGGCAATGCTGAAAGTGCCTTGGGACACGGGAAAGCCGCCGAAGTATCCACCACCGATGATCATGCCCATGCTGGCTGACGTCTCCGACGAGAAGTAATCCACATAGCCTTTGCCGATCCATTGCTGGTTGGTGAGCGAGCCGCTCTGAGGGAGAATCAGCGTGTGGCCTGCTGAAGTCGCGCTCGAAAACGTGCTCAGGTCTCCAGAACTGTAGCCGCTCAACTGCGACTGAACCGTCGTCCAGTTGTTGGACGTGGCGCGGAACGTCTTGAGTCCTTTGGAATTGGCGTCTTGGATCAACCGGATCGTCGACACCGCCGCGCGGTTCGTATGCTGGAGTTGTTCCAGCACCCCATGCTCCATGGCACTTTGCGCGTACAGTTCGTTCTTCAAACCGGCCAAGCCAGCCAAAAGACTCTTTTCGTACGGCGCGGACACTTGGTTCTTCAGATCCACATAATAACCGCCCTCTTGGGCGATGATCCCGGCCCGATGATGAGTGATGGTCCGCAGAGCGGCGAGTCGCTCGTTGATGCCCGCATACAAATCAGTCTCCTGTAGCCAAGCCTGCCCGACCGATTGCAGGGCAGCACTCAATTTGCGAGAACTGGAATCCGCTACTCCGGCCGCATTCATTTCCTCCAGGTCTTTGAAGGCCGCCTCCACCATGCGCCCGTTGTGATTACCGCCAAAGCCCATGGCGACCACGTACGTGTGGTTGGTGTTTCGGAACAAGTTGTAGGTCGCTTGTTGATCAAAGACCGTGCTGGGATAGGGATGCGTGATGTTGAGGGTGACGGCCACCGCCGCTCCTTGCGTCCCGGAATCTTCGATCACTAACGTATCATCCAGTCTCACCTGCCCTTTGACGGAGCCGGCGACGTTCGTGTAGCTGATCCAGAGTTTGCGATGACTGATTTCATGCAGATTGAGATTCGTGGTGACGCTGCCATGGGTCAGCGTCAATTGGTGATGATAGCTACTGGGAAGCTCGCTCGGATAAACCGGCGACTGCGTCGTTGTAAAACGCAGCATTTGGGTTCCGGACAGGAGGTTGGTCACCACCTCCGGCACGGTCGCGCGCTGGCCCACGATCTCTTCCCAGGAAGCCTTCGGGTAATTGGTCTGCAACGCACCCTTCAAGGTCCCCGCCAGACCATTCAGATGGCTGTTGAGATTGGTCTCGACCAGCGACTGCACGTAATCCGGGTCAATCGTTCCGCCGGCGGCAGTGTACAGCGCACTCCGGCTGTAATTCATCAGAGTCGCCAGGTTCAGCCCATTGGTCTTGGTGCACGGCTTGAATGAAGGATCCAACTCGTAATTGGTGCCGCCGATGTTCACCCGCACCCAGACGTGCGGCAGGATGACGTGGGTCGCATTGGTGTTCACCATGTGGCCGGAGTTCAGCGCCACAGTGATCACCTGGCTGAAATCGTTGCTCACGCAGAACCAAGAGGGGGCGTCGTAGCCGGTGGCCGAGGTCATCGGGAAACTGGCACCGTACCCGATCCCATTTTCATCGACGGTGCGCACGTAGTCCACCGGGTAACCAGCGGGGCAGGCACGCAGGAGTTCCACCAGCAGTGCGGCCAGATCGGAGTCGTTTCCCTGCCGGTCGAGCAGCGTGCGCTCCGGCCCGCGCAACAGGCCATAGTACGGCGTGTAGTCAATCTCGTTCCGGACGAACTCGTAGATCCGCGCGGGATCGTATTGCAAAGCGCGGGCCGTTTCCGCGACCAAGTTGGACACGCCGGGTCCGCCGCCACCTGACAGCAACATCACGCCCCCGCCGCCCTCAAGAGGTTGCTCTTCCGGACTGAGGGCCGCAGGGCCGCTGCCTGGGATGGTCAACTGTCCGAGACTTGGAAGGGACTGCGGGTCAACTGAGCGGTAGTGCCAACCCGGCCCCGCCGGCTCGGCAAGCGCGGTGACGATTCCCAAGCCCATGACCGCTGCCACGCATACCTGCCGGACAAAGTAGGACACGCGTCTCGCGTGTCTCTTGCTGGTGCTGGCAGAAGTGACAGGCAAGATGCCTATCCTACTTTGTTGTCCGAAACTCCCCTGGGGACTTTCCATGATCGCGTTCCTCAAGTTCATCAGCTTCATGGCGTCACCATCCGATCCTGATTCAGATTATGACCGCTGGAGTATCGGCTCGCGCCCGCAGCGTTCTTTTCGTAAAAGGCGTCGGTCAACCGCCCATCGACATCGAAGTAGTAGCGGATCGTCGCGACGTTGTTTGTGTTCACCGCGCCATCGGGGCCGGCGTTCAGCGTCTGGATGTACTCCTCCAGATTTGAAAACCCGTCGCTGTCCGCATCGCCAAGCGGATCAACTACGAGCGGGTTTGAACCGTGCTGCACTTCAAAACCGTCCGGCATGGTGTCACCGTCCGTGTCAGGATTTTCGGGGTCGGTGCCGTACGTATTGAGTTCCGCCAGATTGATGAGGCCGTCGCCGTCGGTATCCAAGTTATAGAGCGCGGCAACGTCATTCGAGGAGATGGCGTAATCGTAGAGGCGCACGTCATCGAGGCGGCCGTTGAAATTGAAATCCGGAGCGCGCCAACGTCCGATATACAGATCGCCTGAATGCGAACTCGGATAATTCAACGTTCCCTCTCCCGTTTTCACACCATCGATCCAAATCTCGGCCTGATTCGCGCCCGTCCCGCGCAGCAAGCCCACAAGGTGATACCACCGGGCGACGACCACCTTCTGGGTGGAGGTGATGGACTGCGGCGAGTAGCCATCTCCCGAGTACAGAAAGATGGAGCCGTCGTTGCCACTGAAAGCCAGGGCATAGCGCGCCCACTCAGTTTCAGTGGCGCCTTTGGCAACCAAGCCCGCTTCCCATCCATTTGGGCTCGATAGTGAATCGAATCTTGCAAAAGTACTGACGGTAAACGGGCCAGTCATGTCGATCGATGAAGCATGCGCCACATTGACGTAGTCATTCGTCCCGTCAAACTTCAACGCGAAGCCCGCGACGCCGTTGGTCCAAATCGGTCCGTCAGTCAACGTGCCCGTGTTGCCACTGCCGCTGGAATCGTTGGCGGTGGTGCCGCTGCCTTCGTCCAGCTCCCACCACCCGACGAGGGATGATGACGACAAGAGGAAACCACCCCCGCCACCAGAGTTTTCGCCGAGAGTCGGCGGAGAGATCAGGAGTTGAGCTTCTTGATCTTCGTCGAAACCGTCGCTGTCCTCGTCAACGTACACCACCGTTCGGCACACGGTCACCTCACCCGCGCCCCGGCGGAGTTTGATCGTCGCGGCGTCAGGATGGGCTGCCCACGGCACATCGAACGTCACCGTCACGGCCTGATTGCTGCCGGCGAAAAGATTGCCGAACAAATTCGTCGCGACCGTTGCGTGGTTTTCATCCAATAGATCGACGAACAACGACGCGCCCTTCTGATCAAACAGCGCGACCTCGATCACCACGTTGCTGGCCGCCTGGCCGGTGAGGTTGGTCAATGTCGCCCGGTCGAGATAAATGAGCAGTGCGCCCGCTTCCTTCGATTCTGCCTCCGCCACATGCCAGCCATTCGTCAGCCATTCCCCGCCGACCTTTTGCGCGCCCAACCACCAGACCGGGCCGGGCGCAGCATACACATTACCAGTGGTGTACGGCGGGTCACCCCAACGCATCACCGCCCGCGACAACGGATGATTGTCGCCCGCTGCATCCGGCCAACTGTCGGCATCGTAGTCTGGCTCGATTGCCCAAGCCAGCCTCACACCTGCTGCTGCCGCCATGAGCACCAAGCACAACACCGCCAAGAGTGTTCGTCCGGATTCGCCATCAAGTCGCAGCCATCGTCTCATCGCATAACCTCCTTGGATTCGCCCGGGCTCATTTCTTTCCGTTGTCCTTTCCGAGAATCATCACTTCCGGTTCCAGTTCAATGCCGCGTTCCTTCCGCGCGTGCGCGCGAATCTTTTCGATCAACGCCAGCACATCCGCCGCCGTGGCGCCGTTCTCCGTCACGATAAAATTGCCGTGGACGTCCGACACCACCGCGCCGCCCACCCGCTGGCCTTTCAACCCCAGTTCATCGATCAACTTGCCGGCGGGGATCGTCAGCGGGTTCTTGAAAATGCATCCCGCGCTCGGCTTGGCCGGCTGGCTCGACCACCGCTTCTTCTCAAACACCCGCAGCGTCTCCTCGATCTTCGCGCGCGGCGTTTTCTCGCCGCGGAAAATGGCGGTCATCGCCACGTGAGTGGCGAACACCGGACAACAGCGGTAGCGCACCGGCAACTTCGGCGCGTCCGCATCGTAAATCTCCCCGGCCAGACTCACGTAGCGCACCCACTCCAGCACGTCGAACGTTTGCCGGCCCATCGCGCCCGCGTTCATCCGCAGCGCGCCGCCGACCGTGCCGGGAATCCCTTCCAGAAACTCCAGCCCGCCCACCTCGGCCTTCGTCGCCGCGCTTACCAGCGCCTTCAACCGCGCCCCCGCCCGCGCCACGATCCGGTCGCCGTCCGCCTCCACCTTCGCAAACTCATCGCCCCCCAGATGGATCACCACGCCCTCGATCCCGCCGTCGCGCACCAGCAAATTTGTGCCGCGCCCGACGATCGTCACGGGAATCTCCCGCACGTGACAGTAGTGCAGCACCCGCGCCAGATCGCGCTCGTCGTGCGGCTCGACCCAGAACTGCGCCGGACCGCCGACCCGCAACGTCGTGTGTTTGGCCATCGGCTCGTTGACGCGCAGCCGCGCGTCGGCCGACAGCAACGCTTTCAAATCCGATTCGGTGTTCATGGCCTGCCTCTTCGCGCCGTTGCCGTTGCGGCCGCGCAACGCGAACCGTTCGCTCAACCATTCGGCGGTCTGATCGATGTTGCCGGCGCCCATCGTCAGAATCAGGTCGCCCGGCTGGGACGCTGCGAACAATCGTTCCGCCAGCTTGCCGATGTCCGGCTCGAACACCGCCCCCGGCACGCGCGCCGCCAACGCCTGGCCGGTCACGCCCTCGATCGGTTTTTCGCTGGCACCGTAAATCTCCGTGAGATACACCCCGTCCGCGCCCGCAAACGCCGTCGCAAATTCGTCCAGCAGCGCCTGCGTCCGCGTGTAGCGGTGCGGCTGGAACGCCACCAGCACCCGTTGGAATCCCGGTGACAGCGACTGCGCCGCCGCAATCGTCGCGCGAATCTCCGTCGGATGATGCGCGTAATCGTCCACGACCACCACGCCGTCGCCCTCGAACCGGCGTTCGAACCGCCGTTTCGCCCCGGTAAACTCCGCGAGCGCCGCGACGATCTTGTCAATCGGCACGCCCAGTTCCTCGGCCACGGCCAGCGCCGCCAATGCGTTCACGACGTTCTGCCGGCCCGGAATCGGCAGCGCGATGTCCGCAATCTTCTGGTCGCGGCACGCCACCGCGAACCGGACGCCACGCGCCGTCGGCGCCACCTCCAACGCCCGGTAATCCGCGCCCTCCGACAGGCCGAACGACACCGCCGTGCGCAGCCGTTTGGCCAAGGCCGCGGTGCGCGAACAGTCCGCGCAGTAGAACACCATCCGCAGCGTGCTGGCCAGAAACACCGCAAACGTCTCCTCCAGTTTCTCCATCGAGCCGTGATAATCCAGATGGTCCGGCTCGATGTTCAGGCACACCGCGTATTCCGGCGTGAACCCCGCCAGCGTCCCGTCGCTCTCGCACGCTTCGGCCACGAAATACTTGCCGGCACCCATCTGCGCGTTGCCGCCGAGCACCGGCACGGGCGCGCCGATGCAAAAACCCGGCGCGCTGTCGCTGCGACCCAACACGTGCGCGATCATCGCCGAGGTCGTCGTCTTGCCGTGCGTGCCGGCCACCGCGATGTTGTTCTGGCAATTCATCAAGGCGCTCAATAACTGGCCGCGCCGGACCGTCGGCACCTTCAACTCCTGCGCCGCCTGCAACTCGCGGTTCTCGCCGTTGACCGCCGAGGTATAAACCACCAACTCCGTCTCGCGCGTGATGTGCCGCGGCCCGTGCCCGACCTGCACCGGGATGCCCAACCGCCGCAACCCGCTGGTGGCGCCGTTGGCGCACGCGTCGCAACCCGAGACCAGATGCCCCTGTTGCGTGAGCAGCCGGGCCAGCCCGCTCATCCCGCTGCCGCCGATCCCGATGCAATGGATCGCGCGCGGGCCGCGTCCCAGAAATTCCACCATTTGTTGTCGGGTCATCATACTGACGCTTCCGTGCCGACTTTGGTGGGAGCGGCATTCCTGCCGCGACCCGATTCACGGCCGAATCGCGCCAAGAATGTCGCTCCCACGGTTGAGCCTTGGACCAGTTTCTCCAACAACTCGACAATCCGCTCCGCCGCATCCGCCTTCGCCAACGACCGCGCGGCGGTTGACATCCGCACGCGGGCCGCCGTGTCATTCAGCAAGTTCATCAACACTTCCGCCAACCGTTCCCCCCGCGCGGCGTGCAGCCCGCTGGTCAACTCCGACTGTTCCAGCACCTGCGCCGCGCCCGCCCGCACGAACACCTGCGCGTTGCGCCACTGATGGTTGTCCGCCGCCGACGGCAACGGCACCAGCACGGCCGGCAGGCCGAACAACGCCAGCTCCGCCAGCGACGCCGCGCCCGCCCGCGCTACCACCACGTCCGCCACGCTGTAGGCCAGTTCCATCTCGTGACAAAATTCCAGCACCACTGCCTCGAAACCGTTGTGCCCGTACGCCTCGCGCAGCCACGCGCCGTCGCGCGGCCCGCTCAAATGGGCGAACTGGATCCGCCCGCGCCACTCCGTCAGCCACGGCAACGCGCACACCAGCGACTCGTTCAACGCCTGCGCGCCCTGGCTGCCGCCCACCACCAACACGGTCTGCCGGTCCCGCGACAACCCCAGCCGCGCGTGCGCCTCGGCCACTTTCCGTCCGCCACGCAACTCCGAGCGGACCGGCGTGCCCGTCACCGTGACCGGGCGACCGTCAAAACACGCGGCGCAGTCCGGCAGTCCGAGCGCCACGTGATCCACGAACCTCCCCACCCAACGGTTGGCCCGACCGGCCACCGCATTGGATTCGTGGATCACCGTGGCCACGCCACCTCCTTTCCAACGCGCCGCCACGACGGCGGGCGCCGATACAAATCCGCCCATCCCCAAAACCACGTCCGGGTCGAATTCCGCGTACACCGCCGCGCACTCACGAACGGCGCGACCCTGCCGGTAACAAGAAGGAATCAACTGTCGCCAATGGCTTAGCCCAACGGCGCTGATAGTCACGCTCCCGAACCGTGTAGAGTCCAGGCGGCTCCTGCACTTCTGCAGCGCCGTCCGGTCCACGGCCTTCTCCGAGATCAGCACCCGCACTTGGTGCTGTCGGGCGATCAGCGTCTCCGCCACCGCCAGCCCCGGAAACAGATGACCCCCGGTCCCCCCGCAGGCGATCACGATTTTCATTCATGTCCTCCAACCTCCTTGCTTTATGACGTCAACGTCGCGCGTCGCGCAAAAAATTCCTGGTCGGGCGCGGTCGCCTCCGCCGACCCGTGCCGGTAAATGCTCAGCAACATCCCCACACACGCCATGCTCATCACCAGGTTCGATCCGCCAAAGCTGATGAACGGCAGCGGCAGACCTTTGGTGGGCAGCCAGGCCGTCACCACGCCGATGTTGATCAGCGCCTGGACGCCAATCAGCAGCACCAGTCCCAATCCGAGATATTGCCCGAATGGGTCCGGCGCCCGCAGCGCGACCGCCACGCCGCAGCCCACGAGCACCGCAAAACAAATCAGGATCAGCAGCGTGCCCACCAAACCCAGTTCCTCGCCGATGATTGGAAAAATGAAATCGGTGTGGGCTTCCGGCAGGTAAAACATCTTCTGTCGGCTGTTGCCCAGACCCAGCCCGCTCACCCCGCCCGAACCGAACGCCAGGATCGCCTGCCACACCTGATAGCCGGCACCCTGCTTGTATTTTTCCAGGTCCAGGAACGCCAGCAACCGCCGCAATCGCTCGGGACTGTGGATCATCAACGCCACAAAGCCCGCCGCGCCCAGCCCCATCGTCGGCAGCAAGTACCGCAGCCGCGTCCCGGCCACGAACAACAGCGCAAACGCCACCGCCGCCAGCAGCGCGGTCGTGCCGAAGTCCGGCTCCGCCAATACCAGCACCAGCATACCCCCGGTCACCGCCATCGGCACGAGAAACCCGCGCCCGAACCGGTCGATCCGCCGTTTCTCCTTCGCCAGCCAGTGCGCCAGCCAGATCACCAGCGCCAGCTTCGCGAACTCCGACGGTTGAAACCGCAATCCCAACAGCGACAACCAGCGGCGCGCGCCGCCCACCTTCACGCCGATGCCCGGCACCAACACCAGCAACAGCGACACCGCCGCCACGATCAACAGCACCGTCGCCGCCAACCGCAATTTCGGGTACGGCGTGCTGGCGGCCCACGCGCACACCGAGCCGCTCACGGCGATCCACACCACCTGTCGCCGCAACAGATAATGCGCATCGCCGTAGCGGTCGCGGGCGTACGCCGAGCTGGTGCTGAAAAGCATCACCACGCCGATCGTCAACAGCATCAGCGCGCACAGCAACAGGATGACGGCAGTTTTGTTCATGGACGACACGAGCCGGACGGGGCGGGATGCCCTCCCGCCCCACCGAACCTCGTGTGTGCCGGGTCCTGATTAACGGACGGTGGCCGCCGTCTGCACCACGGGCGCGGCCAGCCCGACATCCGCCGCCGGGGCCGCGGCACCGCCGGCACTCGGGATCACCAGCCGTTGGCCGGGATGGATGTTGCGCGCATCGGTGACGCTGTTGGCCTTCATCAGTGCCGGCGTGGAGACACCGTACTTGGCCGCGATCATGCCCAGCGACTCGTTGTAGTCGATGATGTGAATCGTCTGGCCGTTCTCCACGAAGCTCGTGCCCGGCTCTTCCCAACTCTGGTAGGCGCTGGTCGCCATGCCGCCCCGAACCGGCGCCGCCGCCGCGACCGTCGCCGCCGCTTCGCCCTTGGCCGGGATCGTCAGCTTCTGGCCGATTTTGAGCTTGTCGCTGCTCAGGCTGTTGGCCTGCTTCAACGATGCCACCGTGATGCCGTTCTGGTTGGCGATCTTCCACAGCGAGTCGCCGGACTTGACCGTGTACCCCAGCCCGCCCGCGTCGGTCGCAGCCGCCGGTGCGGCCGCGGCGAGCGTCGCGCTGCCGGTATCGGTCTTGGCCGGGATCGTCAACTTCTGGCCGATCTGGAGCGTGCTGTTCTTGCTCAGATTATTGGCGCGCACCAATTCATCCACCGTCGTGCCTTCTGCCTTGGCGATCTTCCAGAGCGAATCGCCCTTCTTCACCGCGTAAGTGGCCGCCGCTGGCGCCGGTGGCGGCACCTGTGGAAGCACCGTCTGCGGCGCTGGCAAACCCGATGGCGTCAGCGCCGCCGTGTCAATCGGCGTGGCCGGCGTCAACCCGTTCGGCATCGCCATCGAATCAGCCGATGTGATCGCCTCCTCCGGCTGGCCGTCCGTCGCTGCGATATCAGGCGTCTGCACGCGCGTGCGCGAGCAGCCCTCGAAGATGAAGATTCCCCCAATCACCAACACATGTAATGCCACGACAATCAGTACGACTTTCGATACTTTCATTTCACTTCCTTGTCCTTTCTGTTGTCGGCCGCCGCACGATGGCAGGACGGCCGCCTCCTTGTTTCCGTTTGATCACCACAATTCAAAAACCGCTCGCTTGAAGACCTCACCGCGATGCTCGTAGTTGTCGAACATGTCAAAACTCGCGCAGGCCGGCGACAGCAACACCGTGTCGCCACACCGGGCGCGGCTGGCTGCCAGGCGGACCGCCTCGGTCAGTGTGTCCGCGCGGACGCAGGGCGCCGCGCCGTCCCAGGCGGCGCACAGTTTGTCTTGCGCCTCCCCGATCAACACCGCCAGTTTGACTTTCTCCGCGATCACCTCCTTCAGGGTGGAATAGTCCAGCGCCTTGTCGCGTCCGCCGGCGATCAGGAGCACCCGACCCGGCAGCGCGCGCAGGGCGCGGTGGACGGCATCCACATTGGTTGCTTTCGAATCGTTGATGTACGTCACGCCTCCGATTTTCGCCACGAACTCACAGCGGTGCGCCTGCGGGCAGTACCCGCGAATCGCCTCGCACATTTGTCGCACGGGCAAACCCAGCGCCATCCCCGTGGCCAACGTGGCCAGGACGTTCTCGGCGTTGTGCGCGCCGCGCAGATGCGTCTCGCTCAATCGCAATAGGATGCCCTGGCACTCCGGCAACTTGCACCAGATCGTGTCGGCATCGACCCAGTCCAACCACAGATCGGCCGGCTGGTTGTAGGCGCTGAACGTGATCAGCCGCCCCTTCAACTTCCCGGCCAACCGCCACACCGCCGGCAACGCTTCGGCGCTGACCACCGCCGTGTCCTCGGCGGTCTGGTTCATGAAAATCCGCGCCTTGGCCTGCGCGTAATCGTCCAGCGATGGGTATCGGTCCATGTGGTCCGGATGAATGTTCAGCAACACGGCCACGGTCGGACGAAATTGTTCGATCCGCTCCAACTGATACGAGCTGGTCTCCAACACCAGCGCGTCCAGGCCGGCCGTGGCCTCGACCGCATCGCAGAACGCATAGCCGTTGTTGCCGGCCGCCACCGTTCGCTTGTCGCAACTTTCCAGCGCCGTCGCGATCAACTCGGTCGTCGTCGTTTTCCCGTTCGTACCCGTGATCGCCACGATCGGACACAAGCAATGCCGGTAGGCAATCTCCAGTTCGCTCAACACCGGCGTGCGCCGCTGCACCAGCTCCTGCACAAACGGCCGCTCGGGCGCGATGCCGGGACTCAACACCGCCAGATCGAACCGTTGCGCCACATCGAAGTGCGTCCCCAGTTCCACCCGCACACCCAACTGCCGCAGCCGGTTCGCCCGGTCCTCCAGCACTTCGCCGTAGCCTTCGTCGCGCACCACCACCCGCGCGCCGTCCCGCTGCAACAACGACGCCGCCGCCATCCCGCTGCGGCCCAGGCCCAGCACCAGCACCTCCTTGTTTCTCAATTCCAGCGTCTGCATGATTCGATCACCTCAATTTCAACGTCGCCAAACCCAGCAACGCGAAAATCACGCTCATCACCCAAAACCGCGCCGTCACCTTCGTCTCCGACCAACCACCCAACTCGAAATGATGATGAATCGGCGTCATCCGAAAAATCCGTTTCCCCCACAGCTTGAAACTGGCGACCTGCATGATCACCGACACGGCTTCCATCACGAAAATCCCGCCGACGAGCACCAGCACCAGTTCCTGCTTGATCATCACCGCAATCGCGCCGATCAACCCCCCAATCGCCAGCGACCCGGTATCGCCCATGAACACCTGCGCCGGGTGGCAGTTGAACCACAAAAATCCAAGGCTCGCCCCGATCAACGCCGCGCACACCACCGTCAACTCCCCCGCGCCCGGCACGAACGGCACGGCCAGATAACCGGCCAGCTTGAAATTGCCGGCCACAAATGTCATCACCGCATACGCCAGCGCCACCGTCAACGTGCAGCCCGTCGCCAGCCCGTCGAGACCGTCCGTCAGATTCACCGCGTTGGACGCGCCCACGATCACCACCACCATCAGCAGCAGCGCCCACCACCCCATGTCCACGACCAACGGCGCTTTCACGAACGGCACCATCAGTTGCCGGCTGATCGGGCCAAACCGGGGATCGTTGATCAGCAACGCACCCACCGCCACCGCCAGCGCGATCTGCAACAGCAACTTCGTCCGGGCCGGCAACCCGGCCGACTTCTGCTCGCTGACCTTCGCGTAATCGTCGAGCCAGCCCACGCAGCCCAGCCACAACAACGTGATGATGCAAATCATCACCAGCGTATCGGTCGGTCGCGCCCACAACAGCACCGCATCCAACACCGCCCAAATGATCAGAATGCCGCCCATCGTCGGACAGGCCTTCTTGCCGTGGACTTTCGCCAACTCCCGCAAATCGTCCTCGCCGCGAATCGGCTGTTTCAGTTTCAATTCGGTGAGCACCCGAATCAGCCACGGCCCGCTCACGATGCAGATGAGCAGCGCGGTCAACGCCGCCCCCACCGCCCGAAACGTGGTGTAATGAAACACCCGCAACGGCGAGAACCAATCCACATACTCACTCAGGTAGTAAAACATCTCCTCCTCGTTCCAATCGTGCTCGTCCTCGTCGTCGCTTGCCCGCCGTAGCCCGTCGTCTGGCGAAGGCGGGTTCTCGTCCTCGGCCGTTGTCCCCACAGACGACCGATTACGACGACGAGGACGACGACGATTAAGATGTGAACTTCATCAACTCCTTCTGAATTGTCACATACAACTCACTCGTCCATTGTGGCGCTAACTTCGGCAGCGCGTGCACTCTTGTCTTCCGAAAATCCACCGGGCTGAGCACCACCCGCACGTTCTCGATGCCGGTCAGCGCGGCCAGCACAAACAAACCCTCCGCCGCCTCATCGCCCATCGCCAGGCAACCAATCGGCGCCCGCCGTCCGTGAATCATGATATCCCCGCCCAGATTTGTCCGGCCATCCTTCCCGGCCCGCGCGCGATCAAACTCGTTCGGATAATTCACGCGCAGCGACAGGTGATACAGACTGTTCGGGTTCAAGAAGCTGATTCGGTACAAGCCTTCCGGCACCTGCCGGTCGCCCTCTCGCAGTTTCGGCCCGAGCGTCCCACTGGCTGCCAGAATCGGATAGGACCGGACCCAGCGGTTCCGGCCGTCGTGGCCGCCGGCATACACCTCCAACCGCCGCTCCTGCTTGAAACCCAAGAGGGCAATCGTCTCGGGCGGGTACGCCACCCCCACCCGCGAAAAATCCGCGGCCACCCGCTTCTCCACCGCTTCCCCAAATTCAGCCACCCGGTCCTGGGCGGTCTTCTTTCCCGCCATAGCCCGGTACGGTCGAGCCAAGACGGCGAGCACACTCACCGTCGCCACCGTCAATCCGATGAACGCGAGCTTTTTCATTCTACGCTTCCAAAATTTTCTCCAACTCCAGTTTTCTCGATCCCTTCAGCAACACCAGATCACCCGGCCGGGCCAGGCCGCGCAACAGTTCCGCGGCTTCCAGGGCGGTGCCCACGGACAGGACGCGATGATCTTCCATGCCGGTCGCCAGCGCCTTACCGGCAATCCACGCGGCGGCGGGGCCGACGGTGATCAAAAAGTCCAGGTGGCTGTGCGCGGCCAGTTCGCCGATCTCCTCGTGCGCGATCTGGCTCCACGCGCCCAGTTCGAGCATGTCGCCGAGCACGGTGATCTTGCGACCGGCGGCCGGGGTCTCCCGCATCATCGCCAGCGCCGCCTGCATCGAGGGGACGTTGGCGTTGTAACAGTCGTTGACGTATCGGACGCCGTTGAGCACGACCGGCTGCATCCGCATGGCCGGGAAATCCACGCTCTCCAGTCCGAGGCGGATTTCATCGAGGTCCATGCCGGCAAAGTAGCCGACGGCCGCGGCTTGCAAGGCATTGTAAATCTGGTGGCGCCCCAGCGTTTTGAGCCGCACGATCACGTCGTCGCGTTTCTTGGCGATGTTGAGACGAAACTTCACGTCGCCGTTGATGACGATGTTACTGGCGCGGATATCGGCAAAATGGTCGATGCCGATGGTGATGACGGTGGCGCGGGTGCGGGACCGCAGCTCGGCGCACCATTTGTCGTCGGCGTTGAGCACGGCGAGGCCGTCGCCGTTGCGGGGCAGATACTCCAGCGGCGTGCCTTCTTCGTGGGCCACACCAGCCTCGTCACCGAGATGTTCGACGTGGGCCAGACCGATGTTGGTCACGACGCCGATTGCCGGCTGCACCATCTCGACCAGCAGGCGCATCTCGCCGGGATGATTCGAGCCGAGTTCCACGACGCCGAAGTCGTGTTGCCGGGCCACCTGCAACAGCGCCATCGGCACACCGATGTGGTTGTTCTGGTTGGCGGGCGTCCGGTAGACGCTGAACCGTTGCTCGAGGACGGCGGCGATCATTTCCTTGGTGGTGGTCTTGCCGCTGGCGCCGCTGACGGCGATCAGCCGGGTGGTCGGGGGCAAGAGACGGCGGTAGTTCGTTGCGAGTTTGTGCAATGCGGTGAGGGTGTCCTGTACTTGGAGAAGCGCCAGGGCACTAGGCGAGTTCATTGCACGGGTAGGATTCGAGACTACCGCCGCGCTTGCCCCCAACCGCGCGGCTTCTGTTACAAAATCATGTCCATCAAACCGCGGACCTTGCAGGGCCACAAAACAATCGCCCTCCGTCAGCGTCCGCGAATCGGTCCAAATGCGGCTGACCAACTGCTCCGGGTTGCCCCGGATCAGTTGCGCCTCGCAAAGTTCCGCCAGTTGTTCGATACGCATATCGTTCAGCTTCATGCGGCCTGGGGCGCGGCCATGCTCTGCAACAGCGCCGCCACGCTCTTTTGTTCGAAGTATTCCTCAACGACCTGCCGGTCATTGAACGGCACGACCGTGTCGGCAAATTCCTGGTAGCTTTCGTGGCCCTTGCCGGCCACGAGCACCGTGTCGCCCTCGCGCGCGATGTCCAGCGCCCGCTCAATCGCCTCGCGCCGATCCTCGATCACTTGGTAATGCCCGTGCCCTTCGGCCGGGAAACCGGACTCGATCTGCCGCAGGATCGCCCGCGGGTCTTCCGTGCGCGGGTTGTCGCTCGCCAGGATCGAGAAGTCCGCCAACTCGTACGCCGTCCGTCCCATCGGGGCGCGTTTGCCCTGATCGCGGTCGCCGCCGCAGCCGAACACCACGATCAGCCGGCCGCGGGTCAATTCGCCCACCGTCACCAGCGCGTGACGCAATGCCTCCGCCGTGTGCGCGTAATCCACATAGACGGCGTATGGCTCCGGCACCTCGATCCGCTCCAGCCGGCCCGGCACGGACCGCAACTGCGCCAGCGCTTGTTCAATCGCTCCGATGTCGATCCCCAGTTCCAGTCCGGCGGCAATCGCCGCCAGCGCGTTCGACACGTTGTGCCGGCCAATCAACGGCAGAAACAGCGGCCGGCTGCCTTGCGGTGTGCGGACGATGAAATAGGTCCCCTCGGCCGAGACCCGCACGTCATGAGCGCGCACCAAAGCATCACTTGCGACGCCGTACGTGAGCACGGCGGCTTCCCCACCCAAGCGGCTGATGATGGCGCGCCCATGCGTGCTGTCCACATTCACCACGGCCCGACCCGGCTTCTGCATCGTGTTCAATGACGTGAACAACCGGGCTTTCGCCGCGAAATAGTTTTCCATCGTCTGATGGTAATCGAGATGGTCCTGCGACAGATTCGTGAAGATCGCCACGTCGAAATCCACGCTCGCCACCCGTTGCTGGTCGAGCGCGTGCGAGCTGACCTCCATCGCACACCCGCCGCAACCCGCCCGCACCATCTGGCTCATCATCTCCTGGATTTCGACCGACTCCGGCGTCGTGCGCGCCGCCGGGATCACGCGTTCGCCGATCTCATACTGGACCGTGCCCAGCAACCCGGTCGGCATCCCCGCCGCCTCCATCATCGCCTTGACCATGAATACCGTGGTCGTCTTCCCGTTTGTGCCGGTCACGCCGATCACCTTCAACTGCTGCGACGGATGCTCGTAGAACCGGGCCGACGCCAACGCCAGCGTCCGCCGCGCATCCGCGACCTTGATCCGGGTCGCCCGCGGGCTGATGCCGCTGTCGTGCTCCAGTACCACCGCCGTCGCGCCGCGATCAATCGCGGCATCGACAAATTGATGACCGTCCGTCCGCCCGCCGCGCACGGCGACGAACAGGTGGCCCTGCATCACCCGCCGGGAATCGTTCGTGATGCCGGTGATCTCCCGGTCCAACGATCCCTCCACCGTCAACGGGTCCACCCCTTTCATAATCTCAGCCAGTTTCATGAAATGCTCGCGGCCTCCGGTTCAAGTTGTTGCGGCGGGATCCCCAGGTACTGCGCGACTTTTTCGGCGACCTCCCGAAACACCGGCCCGGCCACCGTCCCGCCGTAGTACCCGCCCACCGTCGGATCGTCCAATGACACCAAAATCGAAATCTCCGGGTCCCCTGCCGGCAGATACCCGATGAACGACGAGTAATACCGGTTCACGTATTGCCCGTTCTCGATCTTCTGCGCCGTCCCTGTCTTGCCGGCCACGTCGTAGCCTTTCACCGCCGCCTTCGGCGCGGTGCCGCCCGGCTCGACCACCTTGCGCAGGGCCGAGGTCATGAGGATGCTCGCCCGCGGCTGAATGACCTGCGCCACCGCCTGCGGCCGGTACTGCGCGACCGGCGCGCCGTCGCCGTCCAGCACCTCCTTCACCATCAACGGCCGCATCAACCGCCCGCCGTTGCCGACCGCGTTCATCGCCATCAACATCTGCAACGGCGTCACCGCGATCTCGTGGCCCATCGGAATCCGCGTGATCGACAGCTTCGTCCACTTCGACAACGGATGCGCGATCCCCGACACCTCGCCCGGCAACGCCACGCCGGTCTTGCGGCCAAATCCAAACGAGCGGACGTACTTGTACACGCGCGGCGCACCCATCCGCAGCGCCACTTTTGATGCACCGATGTTGCTGGAGTGAAACAAGATCTCGATGACCGACAGCACCCCGTACGGATGCGCATCGTGCAACACCCGCCCGGCATACACAAAAGCCCCATTCTCACAGTCGAACCGGTCATCCAGCGAGACGACTCCCTCGTTGAGCGCCCCGGCCACGACCGCGATCTTGAACGTCGAACCCGGCTCCGCCACGTCGCTGATGCACCGGTTGCGCCGCGCATCGGGCGAACAGTTGCCGGGCCGGTTCAGATCGAACGTCGGCCGGCTGCTCATCGCCAGGATTTCCCCCGTCTTCGGCCGCGTGACGATGATCACGCCCCCGCGCGGCCGGTGCGCGGCCATCGCCTTGTCCAACTCGGTCTCCGCGATGTGCTGAATCACCTGGTCAATCGTCAGCACCACGTGATAGCCGTCGCGCGGGCTGATGCCTTCCGTGCGCCAGGCGCGGATTTCCCGGCCTTTGCGGTCGCGCTCGATGACCTCGTAACCGGCATGGCCTTGCAGATAATCGTCCATCGCCGCTTCGATGCCCTGCACGCCGTGATGCTCGGCATTGACGAATCCCACGACGTGCGCCGCCAGCACCCCGGTCGGATACGACCGGGCAAATTGATCTTCAAACCCGATCCCCTTCAGCTTTAGCGCGCGAATCTTCTGCGCCGTCTCGATGTCCACCTTCGGCTTCAGCCGCACGTACCGGCCACCGCGCGTCAGCTTCAACACCAACTCCGACTCACTCATCCCCAGCAACGGGGCCAGTTGCTGGGCAATCGTCACCGCTTGCGGCGCGGCCACCTGCGGGTCCGCCGTCACAATGTGGGTCGATAAACTGTTGGCCAGCAGATTCCCCCGGCAATCGCGAATGTCGCCGCGCCGGCCCTGCCGGTGCACCACCTGGCCGTGAACGCGGGCGACCTCCGCCCGCAGTTCCTCGTGCCGCAGCACGTGCAACTGCACCAGCCGCACCGCCAGCACGCTGAACCCCAGCGACAACCCGCTGACCACCACCGCGGCCCGAATTTGGAGGTTGCTCAGGGTCATTGTTGGACCATCAAATTCCGTTGCGCGCCGGCGGCGGACCGTTCCGACCAGATCGTGCGCACCAATTGCGCTTCCCAGGCAGCGGTCGGCTCGACCACCCGGACCATCTGACCCGCGCGAGGCGCCGCCAATTCCAGTCCGTACTCCCGGCAGCGGGCTTCCAGGTACGCGGGGGATTTCAACTGCGCCAGTTGCGCCGCCAACATCGCGTTGCGTTTCTCCATCGCCGCCAGCGTGGCTTCGTGTTTCCTGATCTCATCGCCGAGCCGATGAATCTGGTTCTTGTACCAGATGAAGCCCACGCCCACCGCCGCCACGTAGAGACACGCCAACAACGACCGGGCAATCACGCCGGTGTGCAGCGACGCACGCTTTCGGTTCCGTTGCAGCATGGCAAATCGGCCGGGGACTCGCGTCCTTGGTCGCGAGCCCCCGGAGGGGTTCCCCACCCCCAAAATTCAGCAATCAGTTGATTCGTTCCGCCACGCGCAGCTTCGCGCTGCGCGCCCGCGGATTGCCGGCGACCTCCGCCTCCTGCGGCGTGACCGGCTTCTTGGTCAAAACCTTCAACACGGGTGCATCGCCCCGGGCCTGCTCCCGGAAAAACTCCTTGACGATGCGATCTTCAAGCGAATGAAACGAAATTGTCACGATACGACCACCCCGGCCCAGCACCCTGACCGCCGCCGCCAGTCCGCGCCGGAGGTTTTGCAGTTCATCATTGGTGGCGATGCGCAACGCCTGGAACACCCGCGTCGCGGGATGCAGCCGCCCGCGTTTCGGGCCGAGCACCCGCTCCACCAGCGCCGCCAGTTCCGTCGTTGTGGATGGCAACGCGTTCCGATCCCGCGCCCGCCCCACGGCACGGGCAATCGCCCGGGAACGTCGTTCGTCGCCGAACTTGAAAAAGATGTCGGCCAGTTCCTCGAGGCTGGCGGTGCGCAGGACGTCCCGAGCGGTCGCCCCAAGTCGGCGATCCATGCGCATATCCAAGGGGCCTTCACGCAGGAAACTGAACCCGCGCGCCGGCTCGTCCAACTGCCACGAGCTGACGCCAAGGTCGAACACCACCCCGTTCACCGTTGTCACTCCTGCCTCCATCAAGACCGGCTCCACTTCCACAAAGTTGGCGCGCACCAGTTCCACGCGCGCCCCGAATTCCTTCAATCGTTCCCGCGCAAACCCGAGGGCCTCATCATCCCAGTCCAACCCGAGCACCCGTCCCTCCGGCCCGCTCACTTTCAAAATCTCCGCCGCGTGACCGCCGCCGCCGACCGTGGCATCCACATAGACACCGCCGGACCGCGGCTGCAACCAGGTGACTACCTCCTTGAGTAGCACAGGCGCGTGGTACGTCATGGTGCCACGCCCTCTCGGCGCGTCATCGTCTCACCCGCCGGCGCGCCGCTCACGGGCGCGCCGCACGATGACCGCTCAAAATCCGTCCCATCCATCGCCCCCACCCGAACCTCGGCCGCGGGTTGTTCAACCGTCGCACGTTCTCCGCGCCGTAGTGAAGGGAGGGGTCGATCACATCCGTCGCCATCTCTGGCAAATCCGCCGCGTTGCCGGCAATGACCGTCGCGCCGCTGTAGCTGCGGGCAGTGGCCGCGGCGGTGGGCCGTTCCAATTTCGGAAACGGCTTCATCCGCGGCAACCGAAACTCCCGCGTCTCCCGGCTCGCGCTGGTCAGGTTCGAGTTCACTTTCAAAAAATGGGTGATGTGGCGTTCGCTCATGGCCGGTTTCACAGTCCCAACGTCTTCACCCGATCCGTGAAGTCGCGCTCCGTGTTCGTCTGCACCTCGGCCAGTCGTTGCGGCGACCAGATCTCAAACTTGTTCAGCGCGCCCACGAGCACCGCTTCGCTCTCAATCCCCGCATGCCGCCGCAAACCGTCGGTCAGCGTGATGCGCCCCTGCTTGTCACAGGGCGTCGCGTGGGCGCGACCCGCGATCAACCGCAGCGTGTCCCGCCGCTCGTATTCGCCGAGAGAAATGTCAGCGGCCCGTTCCAGCATCTTGTCCATCTCCGTATTGGGATACACGACCAGGTGATTTCCGGGAACCGGCACCACGTAGAAGTCGCGCGAACCTTTGGCCGCGGCACGCCACTTGGCCGGAATCGCCACGCGGTTTTTCTCGTCGCACGCGTGGTGAAATTCGCCAACGAAAACAGTTCTCTCTGATGGCTTCACCATGGGGCCATGTGTCCTTCTTATTGCCAACCTCTACACTATTCCCCACAACGACCCACATAACACCACACGAGATTGAAACTGTCAACACTCTTGTTTGGAAAATTTTCTTACCTCCTCGAACTGTTTACTTGTAGCCCAAATCTCATCCGCCGTGCAAGAACATTAGTGCCCGCCACACCCGGTCACGCCAATGACGCTCGTTGTGTTCCCCACCCGGTTCTTCGAAATGCAGCAGATCCTTCCCGTCCCGCCAACCAAGCTGCCGGTAGAGCCGATGCAAGCGGCGCGTCAACGGCGCGTCATCCTTCACCGTGCCGCTATCTATATATATATGGAGCTGCTGGTGCTCGCGGTGACCCAGGTAGTCTAGGAACGAGTGTCGCTTCCCATCACGCACCTGAAACGCCCCGGACAAACACGCCGCGTTGCCGAACAGGCCGGGAAACTCGTGCGCGATCCACAACGACATCAGCCCGCCCAGCGACGATCCCAGCAGACCCGCGTGCTCCCGACCCTTCTTCGCCGGAAATCTTCTCTCCACGTACGGCTTCACCACGTCGCACACATAGTTCGCGTACGGGTGCGCAAGAATATCGTCGAACGACTTGCCGGGCGTGTACTCGCGACAACGCGCCGCCGTGTTCGGGATGCCGACGAGAATCAGCGGCTCAATCTTCCGGTCCTGCGTCAGCTCATCCACGATCCGGTTCAGATACCAACCGCCGTGACCAAAACACGCGTGCGGATCGTCCCAAAGATTCTGTCCGTCGTGACAGTACAACACCGGAAACCGTCGCCGATGATCGTGCAGCGCCACTTCCGGCAGGTACACGTACAGGGGTCGCGCCGCCAGTTTGCCGAAACGTGGAGTGACGCGGTCCGCGGCGACCGTGTGAAACCGCGGGGAATCCGGGAGACGGATCATTCGTGCTTCGGAAACAGCGGACTGACCGCGCCGATCTTCGTGCCGGCCGGCAACAATCCCCACCGCGCTTCTACTATGGAGGGCCGAGCTCCCGCGAGGCCGAGTTGCGCGCGCATCTGCTCGGCGATGGTCGGCATCACCGGCGCGACGAGGATGGAAATCAACCGGACCGCTTCGGCAAGGTTGTACAACACGGCATCGAGCCGACCGGACTGCGCGGAATCCTTCGCGAGCTTCCAAGGTGCGGTTTCCTCGACGTACCGGTTCGCACGCGTGACGAATGCCCACAAGGTGCTCAACGCTTCGTGGAAGAGCAGGTTGTCCATTGCGGTGCGGTACGCCGCGAGCATCTTCTCGAAATCGGGTTGGAGGTCGGCCGCGCTGGTGGCCGGAATCGCGCCCTGCCGGTAGCGGCCGATCATCGACAATGCGCGATTGACAAGGTTGCCGAAGTCGTTGGCGAGGTCGGCGTTGTAACGTTGTTCGAGCCGCGCCCACGCGAAATCACCGTCCCCGTCGAACGGCACCTCGCGCATCAGATAATAGCGCAGCACGTCGGCCGGATACTTGGCCAGCACCTCGGCTGGGGCGATCATGGTGCCGCGCGTTTTGCTCATCTTCTCGCCCTCGACCGAGATGAACCCGTGTGCGAACACCATTTTCGGAATCGGCAGCCCGGCCGCCAACAGCATCGCCGGCCAGATCAGACAATGAAACCGCGTGATGTCCTTGCCGATGATGTGCGCGTCGGCCGGCCACCATTTCTGGAACTGGCGCTCGTCACGGCCGTAGCCGATGTGGCTGATGTAATTCGTCAGCGCGTCGAACCAGATCCAAATCGTTTGGTGGGGGTTGTGCGGACTGGGCACGCCCCATTTGACGTTCGTGCGGGTGAAACTGATGTCCTGCAAGCCTTCGCGCAGAACCGCGAGGATTTCGTTGCGGCGGATGACCGGCTCGATGCGGAACTCGCCGGACTCGATCAGTTGTTGAAGCCTGTCCTGGAACGCGCTCAGCTTGAAAAACAGGTTGCGCTCTTTCACCCGTTCGAGCGCACGTTTGTGGGTCGGGCACTGGCCGTCGGGCGCGTCCTTCTCGGTGTAATAATTCTCGCAACTCGGACAGTACAACCCTTCGTAGTCGCCCTCGTAGAGATATTCCGTCTTCAGGATGCGCTCGAACAGGACGCGCACCGCGTTTTCATGTTGCGGGTCGGTGGTGCGGACGAAACCGTCGTACGCGATCCCGAGCGCCTGCCACGCGTCGGTGAACGACGTGATCATCCGGTCGCAATACTCGCGTGGCGTGAGTCCTTCCTTTTCAGCCTGACGTTGGACGTTGAGACTGTGCTCGTCGGTGCCGGTGAGGAAGAACACGTCGTCCCCGCGCAGCCGGTGGTAACGGGCGGCGACGTCGGCTCCGATTTTCTCCAGCGCGTGGCCGAGGTGGGGCGGCGCGTTGATGTAGTCGATGGCCGTGGTGACGTAGAATTTCATGCGGGATGGGCGGGCCGGTCAGCGCCGCTTCTTCCACTGCTCGTAGGTGAGCTCCTCAGCGATGACGAACGTGCGGTAGCCGCGAATGGGGTCCGCTTCCTGTCCGAACCCGCGCCACAACGAATCGCGTTCGACCTCGGGCACGAAGTCCCGCAGGAAGACCTCCTCGCCCGTGCCCTCCCACAGTCCGGGACGCATTTCCAGATTGGCGGGGATGGGTCGTTCAGTTTTCTTGCGTTTCGCCAGCTCCAGCATCGTCCCGGTGGTCTCGCGCTCCTCGCCCGTCACCGTGGCCTTGGCGCGGATGAAACCCGTCAGTTGTACGAGGGCCGACTTGTCCGTCAATTCCCCGCCCACGACCATCTTCTGGTCGCGCGCCGCCTCGAACGCTGGCCGCTCCTGCGGAGGGATGCGGTCTTTCGGGGCGGGGCGTTTCGGCTGGAACACGGGCGAATTGGCCGGCGGCGGACGAGGCGTTCGCGGCTCGATCGGTTTGTCGGACGGCTGATAACCAAGTTGCCGCGCGTATTCTTCGGGCAGCCTGTCGAGCGCCACGGTGGCGACGCCGCGATTGTGGAACATGACGACCTTGCCCTGGTTGACCGGTCCCCAGCGGACGTTCTCGTACTTCACGCCCTCCACTTCAAGTTCCGAGATCACGTCACCCGCGAACGCGCGCCCACCCAACATGCACACGCTGACGAGAATCGCTTTCCATTGCCTGACCATGGCCGTCACCTTATGTCACGCGCGGAACGCTGGCAAGCCTTGGCTACCGGGCGGCACGACGGCGGGCGGCAGCCGCTTTGTCGGCCGCGAGGACGCTCGTTTCGCGCCCCCGGCGGAGTTCCTGGACGGACTTGATGCGCAATCGCGCCGCCCCCGCCCAGCGGCGCGTTTTGACGCGGTGGCCGGTGGCGAGCCGTTTCCGCGCGGCGGCGATCGAACCGTTGGCCGCGTACTGCGGCAACCAGCGGGCCTGGGCGACCAACATCTCGTCGGTCATCTGCCAGACCTCTTCCGGATTGCAAATGGCAGCCACGAGCGGATCGTGCAATATCGCCTGCTTCAGCAGCGTGACGTTGCCGGTGACCGCCGCTTCCTTGGACATGCGTTGGACGTTGATGCTGGCGAGGCAGGTCGCGGCGCACGCGAGCGGGAGCGCGCCCACCGGGGTCATGTGGATGCCGAACTCGTCCACGTAACCGGGCGCTTCGATGATGCAATCGTCCGGCAGGTTGGCAATCGTGCCGCCGTTGCGGACGTTGAAGTGTCCGCGGTACGGCCGCCCGGTCTCGATGGCCTCAATGATGTAGCTGCCGTGTTCGTGGCTGCGCTCCGCCGCCTGGATGGGCTGGCCGGCTTCGGCCAGCCATTTCGGGAAATCCGTTTGAAACCAGTTGCGTCCCTCGGTACAGACGCGCAGGTAACCGCCGGTCTCGCCGTTGATCCAGGAGGACATGTCAATCCACCGGCGAATCTCGCCGGGCCGTTTGCGATACCACGGCAGGTATTCGCTGAGGTGACCGTTGGATTCGGTGCTGTAGTAACCGAACCGCCGCAGCACATCAATCCGCACCTTCTCAGTCCGGGAAAACTGCGGATGCTTCTGGAACGCCTCCCACAACTCCTCCGCCCCAACCTCCCGTCCCCGGTACAACACCTTCACGTACCAGGTCTGGTGATTGATACCGGCACAAACGATCTGCGTGCGCTCACGCCAGTCGCCTTGCTCGTGCGCATGGCCGTGGCATCGGGCCAGCGCCGCGTCGATCTGGTGCCAACCGCCCTCGACCCCGTGGCACAGGCCGGCCGTGTTGACCCCCTCGCCGCGGTCGCGGGCATCGAGCGCCGCCCAGGTGTTCATCGCCATCGGATTGGCGTAATTGAGGAACAACCCATTCGGGCGGCTGACCTCCCGCATGTCGCGCACGAACGACAGAATCTGCGGGATATTGCGCTGCCTGTACATGATGCCGCCCGCGCAAATCGTGTCGCCCACGCACTGATCCACGCCGTACTTCAGCGGGATATCAATGTCCAGGGCGAACGCCTCCAGTCCGCCGATGCGCGTGCAGTTGATGACGTAATCGGCCTCGGCCAGCGCGCGGCGCCGGTCGAGCGTCGTGCGGAGCGTGGCCGGCAGCTTGTTCGCGCGAATGTCCTTCTGGCAAAGCTGCGCGACCATGTCGAGATTGCGGCGGTGAATGTCGTGGAACGCAAACTCCGTGTCCTGCAGTTCGGGCACGGTCAGAATGTCGAGTGTCAGCCGGCGGGTGAACCCGACGCTACCGGCTCCAATGACAGCGACTTTGATCGGCATGGTGATGGTCCCTCTCGCGGCGCATCATAAAACATCTACCCGCGTCCCGACAAGCAATCGCACAGCCGCTCCACGATCCATTCGGCCTCCCGCTTGTCGCGAATCATGCTGCCGGCGGTGACCTGCTTGCCGTTGGTCCGGTGGATGTGAATGTCGTAGTACAACGTGCGGCCGCTCTGCATGCCGGCGCCGACCTTGATGGCGGCGATCTCGGACTTCGCTACCGTCCGGACGCGACGGAAACCCAACAGCCGGCTGGTGACTTCCACCGCCTCGCCCGTCACCACCACCTGTTGCGACAGAAACCCCATCGTCAACACGCCCGCAAACATCAGCACCGCAAACAACCCGAACACAATCGGAAAGAACACCGGCGCTTCCTTCCAAATCATCAAGACCAGAAAGCCGCACCACATCAGCAGAAACCCCGTCAACCCCAGCGCGGCACCGGGCGTGCGCGCCGCCGGAAATTCAAACCTCGGTCCGCCCCGCGCGTGCCGGTCGAATCGAATCTTCGATCCCGCCGGCTGTTCCATCACCGGCGACTCCTGCCGGTAGGCCGCCGCGGTGTCGGCTATCGGCGCGGCGGCGATGCGAAACACCGGCACGTCAAACGTCGCGTGGTAATCCACCCCTGGTGCGTTGGCGCTGGCATCCAACCGCCACACCACATGTTTGTCGGTTGGCTCGGGACTGGTCGGTTGGCAATCAGCGGGGATGTGGAAAAACACCGGCGGATCGCAATCCTTCAACACCATCTGTTCCTCCTGCCACAAGATCCGTTCGGTGTTGGACTCGCCCCGGGTATCTTGTTCGATACACGACAACCGAGGCTGAGTTGGTTTTTCACCCGCAGGCGCACGCCAAGCGGCCTCCTAGTACCGGGACCCGTCGCGCCGGAGATGGACGTACGGTTTCGCGTGCGGCAACAAGCGCGCTCCGTCCAACACCTCCGCCACGATGACGTCGTGATCGCCGCTATGCGTATGTGCGCGATGCCGGCATTTCAGCCAACCGAGCGCCCCGCGCACCACACCGTGTTCGTCGAGGGCCGCTTTCGCTCCGGCTGCGTCGCCGGCGAGGAACGGCTTGCACATCGCCAACGCCCCGTCCGGCAGCGCGCTCAACGTGAACGGCTTGCCAGCAAGAACGGAGGTTGCGACTGCCCGTCCATGCGCCAGCGCGACGGAGATGGCGGGTGGGCTGAACCCGGCTTGCTGCACCCAACTGACCACGGAATAATCCCCGTCGCACGCCAGCACAAACAACCCCGAGGGCAACGCCCCCAACACCGTCCCCACCGTCGGCTTCTCCGTCTTCGCGCTCATGCCACAACGCCTACCCGCAACCGGCCTGCTCGGCAATGAGATTTTTCAGTAGTGTCCCAATTTCCGGAATCCGAGTGGGGATGAGGTAAGCGCGCGACTTACGGAATCGGGCTTCCAAGTTCGGTTGCGAGTGCCGCGGCGATGCGGTTCAGCGCCTCGCCAATCGTGGCGGGCGGAGCACCCGCCCAGTCGCCATTGTCCGTCGCCGTGAATGTGGCGTTTTGGCTGGAGCCCACTGCATCATCCACGTAGGACTTGTTCGCGC
>Ga0247727_10004031_pt1 | contig 31690 bp, 21 predicted proteins | sample WisWelCaveWW1625_FD_202498 | JGI IMG/M metagenome (GOLD analysis project Ga0247727, IMG submission 202498) | Biofilm microbial communities from Wishing Well Cave, Virginia, United States - WW16-25 | ecosystem: Environmental > Aquatic > Deep subsurface > Groundwater > Cave microbial mat | place... | reverse complement strand
TGTCGCTCGAGCTGGTGTTGTCGAAGGTGATCGTGTAGTCGACCGAGTCGCCGATCTTGCTGAGCGGGTCGCCCGTCTTGTCGAGCGTGATCGACGGCTGGAACAGGTTGACGGAGTGGTCGGCGAAATCGCTGACCTCAGAACCGTCGAGTGCGGCCGCGGAGTCGTAGACGGCGGTCACCGTGTTCGGCAAGGGATCCGGGTCGCCCTGCTGGACCACACGACTCGTGTTGATCGTGCAGGTGGCACCAGGGGCGAGGCTCGCGCCGCAGCCCGCGTTGCCGGTCAGCGTGCCGAGCACCGTGTCGGTGATCGACTGCTTGTACAGGGTCACCGAGCCGGTGTTCTCGATCGTGATCTCGTAGTCGACCGAGTCGCCGATCTTGCTCAGCGTGTCGCCGGTCTTGGTCACGTCGAGGCCGCAGAGCTCGAACGAGCCCATCGCGAAGTCCTTGAGCTGGGCGTCGACCGACTGCGACGAGCGGGTCTCGGCGAGGAAGCCGGCGCCGCAGCCGATGTCGAGGCCGAGGGCCGTCAGATTGACGCCACCCTCGAAGAAGCTGCCCTGGGGGAAGATGTTGTCCGGTCCGGACTTGGCGTCGTATGGCCAGGGCGACGGGATGGATGCGATGTTCGCCTGCGCACATGCGACGTCCGGTGCGGTGGTCAGGGAGCAGGCGACGCCGTTGAAGACGTTGTCGAGGGTGTCGTTCGTGTCGCCGCCGGTGCCCACCCACTGAAAGACGCGGATCGTCGAGACGACGCCACCGTTGGTGAAGTCGGACAGGAGGAGGACGTCACCGGCGTCGTGTGCATTGGAGAACGTCCCATCGGGGTTCAGGGCGTGCTCGCTCTGGAAAAACCAGAAGCCGACCTGCGCGTCGCCGTTGCGGGCGAAGCGGTCGAGCCCGAAGTACAGACATAGATCTGGATCGGAATCGGCATCGCCGAACCCGCCGCCGCCCGTGTAGTCGTCGCAGCTGTAGGCGGCCGCGAACGCGTGCTCGATGTTGTCCTTGTCGGGAACGTTCCCGATCGTGTGGTGCCACGGACCGATGTTCGCTCCCGGGACGCCGCCGGCGGCGATGTCGAGGTCGTCCTTCGAGCCACCGATCGTGAAGACCTCGTCTGGGTCGGCTCTCCCGCCGAGGGGATCGGTGACGAATGTCGATACGAGCGCGCTATCGGTTCCGGCGAAGACGTCCGCCCAGTCGTCCGGCAACCCGGCACCCGCAGCGGCGGCGTTACCGTCCAGCTCGAAGTCCTGGTCGTGCACGGCGAAGACGCCGCTGACGGCGACCAGGGTGAGTGCGACGACGCCGACGATGCCACCGAGCCGGCGGGCACGTCGGCCGCCGAAGCGGCGACCGCCGCCGGCGCGAGCCTTGGCGCGCGTGGGCACGATCGCGCGGATGCCGAGCGAGAGCTCCGCGAGCAGGTCGCCCGGCGGCACCGTGCGTACGATCCGTCCGTCCCTGGTAATCACGCTCGCCGTCATCGCTGGGCCTCCTGCCTTTCCCCCCGCGGGCTCTCGCCCGCAGCTCGTCCCGACTGAACCATGTACGTCAGACGTCCCGGATCTGATCAGACAAGCCGTGGAGCCCCGTCAGGCAACGGGGCTCCACGTCCGGTCTCGGGGACCGCGAGTGCTTGGTGGTGGGGTGCGCGTGACACGCGCAGGCGCAACCGTCCGCGACGTCGCGGGGCAGGTCCGCCAGGGTGCGTGCGACCGGTCGACGGACCGGCGCAGGCCCAGTCACGCGATGCGACCTCACTTCCCCCGGCTTGGAAGTGGGGTGGCGGGATCCCGGCGTCCCCGAGATCGGCCCTCCCTAATCGCTCGCCACGGCCGGCCGGCAAGGCGCGACCGCGACGTCCGGCGAGTGTGGACCCGTGCGGTGCGGTGCGTCAAGTCGCGGAGCGGCCTGTTCCGCTCGGGAGGACGGCGGTCTGGAGCGTACATGGTGCGCGGACGCACCAGATCGAGGAGTCGAGGTCAGGCGATGGCGCCAGCCGCCAGCCGCGACATCGCGCGGCCGAAGACCTCGAACGTGTCGAACGAGTACAGAACGAAGGTCGCCCGACGCACCGAGCGCGCCGTCCGGAGCGCCTCGGCGACGTTCTCGAGGCCGACCCTCGCTCCCTCGTCGAGCGGGTAGCCGTACACGCCGCAGCTGATCGCCGGGAAGGCGATCGAGCGTGCCCGGAGCTCTTCCGCGAGAGTCATCGCCGCGCGGTAGGCACTGCTGAGGAGCGCCGGCTCGCCGGCCTGGCCACCCTCCCAGATCGGCCCGACAGCGTGGATGACCCAACGCGCCGGCAGGATGCCGGCCCGGGTCGCGACGGCGCTTCCGGTCGGGCAGTGGCGGTCGCGGCCGTAGCGGTGGAGGAGATCGGCCATGATCGCCGGGCCGCCCGCGCGGTGGATCGCGCCATCGACGCCGCCGCCGCCCGCGAGGGCGCTGTTCGCCGCGGTGACGATCGCGTCAGCGGCGACGCGGGTGATGTCGCCCTGGGCGACCTCGAGCACGCGACCGGGGGCGACTTCCAGCCAGGTCCCCGCGTTCATGGCGTGGACTGTACGCGCGCGCGGCACGGGCGACAGGTCCGTATGTCACGGAGGTGTGGAAGAGGGCCGGCCCGTCGGGCCGGCCCTCCGACGCTATGGACTGAGCGCGGCTCAGGATGGGACGAGCACGTCCAGGGCGTAAGTGCCCGGGTCGAGGTCCCCGAAGCTGGCGCCCGGCTGACCGCAGAAGCTGGCCTGGCTGACCGGCGTGACGCCGTCGCTTTCGAGCCAGCCGAGGGCGGCGAGCTGGGCGGCCGTGATCGTCGGCAGGGTGCTCTCGAGGGACCCACCGGGATCAAGCGTGACGCTGCCATCGACGAGCTCGTCGAGGGTGTCATCGCAGGTGATGACGATGATCCGGAAGGCCCGCTCATTGACGAAGATCACCGAGAGTTCGACGTCTCCGTCGGAGATCGTCATGTTGGGGAAGCTGAATGGGCCCGCGCCCGGCGTCGCCCCGATGTGGTAGCCGAGCGGCGGATTCGTCTCCTCCACCGTGTAACTGCCGAGGATGAGGTCGATGACCTCGATCTCGCCGGCGTCGGGATCGCTGTCGGGCGGGTCGTTGTCGACGAACGTGACGCACGACGGGCCGCCCGGTTCGGCGGCGTAGGTGCCGCCGCCCGAGTTCAGACGGTGGGTTCGGCAGAGCTCGAACTCTGCGCCGCCGAGTGGGTTGCCGTCCTGGTCATGCTTGAGCCAGCGGACGCTGCCGTCAAGGAACGTCTTGACGACCGGTCCGGGTGCCTGGCTGTTGGTGTCGTCCGTGGTGACCGTGATCGGGACGCCGCCGACCGTCAGCGACGCGGTTGCATCACCGGTGACGGTGCCGGTGCTGTTGGACGTGAAGTTGACGATGCATTGGCCGCTGCCTGCGGTGTCCGGGTTGGTGTGATCCGGACCGCCGACGACGTCGCAGGTCGAGGTCGCGGCGTTGACGACGTAGGCGGCACCGCCGCCGTTCGTCAGCGTCACGTCGACGTCCTCGCCATTCGCGGCTACGAACGTTCCGGTGCCGGTGTCCTTCTGGAGGGTGACCGTGAACGTGTGCGGCTCGTAGATGCTGTTGGTGTCATTGCCGACGATCCCGACCCGGGCATCGACCCAAGTCTTCTGGAGATCGTCGCTGTTCGATCCTTGACCGTTGGTCTCCACGTGGAACGGGGTTCCACCGAAGTTGAAGTCGCTGGTGGCGTGGACGACGGTGACCCCGCCGACGGCCGAGTCGAGTGTCACCGTGCATGAGCCTGTCCCGCCGCTCGTCGTGCAGCTTGGCGCCGACAGGGTGCCGGGGCCGCTCTCGATCGAGAAGTCGATCTGCGTGCCGTTCGGGACGTTCTGCGAAACCCCGTTCACGACGACGTTGACGTGGCCGGTCACCGGGTGCGGCGTGTTCACACGGTTCGTCCCGTCCTGCCCGACCTGGATGTTGGCGGTGCACAGCGAGAAGTCGCCCAGGGCGAAGTCCTTGAGCTGGGCGTCGACGGACTGCGAGGAGCGCGTTTCAGCAAGGAACGAACCGCCGCAGCCGATGTCGAGGCCGAGCGAGTTGAGGTTGACGCCGCCCTCGAAGAAGCTGCCAAGCGGGAAGCTGTTGTTGGGGCCCGTCTTCGGGTCGTAGAACCACGGTGACGCTACGACGCTCGTGTTCGCCTGGGCACAGGCGATGTCGCCGGCGATGGCGGCGCTGCAGGCAACCTCGTTGGCGACGTTCTCGAGCGAATCGTTCGTGTCGCCGCCGATGCCGACCCACTTGAAGACGCGGATCGTCGACACGGCTCCGCCGTTGGTGAAGTCGGAGAGGATCAGGACATCGCCGAGCGAGTGCGGATCGCTGAAAGTTCCATCCGCCTCCGCGTTGAGGTCCTCCTTGAGGAACCAGAAGCCGACCTGCGCGTCGCCGTTGCGCGCGTAGCGGTCCAGGCCGAAGTAGAGGCACAGGTCCACGGCCGAGCCGACATCAGACCCGTCCGGGCAGCTGTACGCCGCGGCGAACGCATGCTCGATGTCGTCCTTGTCGGGGACGCTACCCGTCGTGTGCAGCCATGGGCCCACCGTCGCGCCCGCCACGCCGCCGGCTTTGATGTCAAGGTCGTCCTTCGATCCACCCTGGGTGAAGATCTCGTCATCCCGGGTGATCGGGTCGGTGATGAACACCGACGCCAGCGCGGAGTCGTCGCCGGACGGATCGCCGACGCCATCGTCGAGCCGATCCCAATCGTCCGGGGCGCCCGCCCCGGTGCCGTCGAACGCGTTGCCGTCGAGCTCGAAGACGCCGTTGTCGTGCACCGCGAGCGATGTCCCCACGGCGAGCAGGATCGCGACAACTGCGGCGAGGAACCCTGTCTTGCGCGGAATGATCCGTTTGAACTCCGCTGTGGTCATGAAACCCTCCTTGAACGATTCGATGTGCCGAACGGCACGGGTCGTCTTGAACCAGGCCTTCCCACTAGGCAGGCACCTCCCTGGGCCAACGGGTTGGGGATGGCCGGCCCGTTCGAGCCGGCCATCCGCGTTGCGATCGTCGGTGGTCACTTCGGCCGCGGAGCGGCGGAAGGCTAAAGCGGGATCAGCATCGTCGAGCTGTACGTGTTCGGGGCCAGGGCGCCGTAGGTGGCGCCGCCGATGCCGTCATCGGGGATGGCATCGCTGCCCCCGTCCTCCGTTCCGCAGATGTCCTGCTCGGTCACGAGGAGGTCGAGCAGGTGCTGCGGAAGGTCGACGATCGTCGTCTTCACCTCGCCTGGGTCGATGACCGTATCCCCGTTGAGATCGAGCCAGACCTCGCTCTCCACGAGCAGATCGGTGATGTCGTCGCAGCCGATGACGATCAGCCGGAATGCTCTGAGGTTGACGAATGGCTCGACGATCTCCAGGTCGAGGTCCTCGGGATCGAGCGAGTGGCTGCCCGCACTCACGAAGTCCGGGTTGCCGATGTGGTAGCCCGCCGGCGGGTCCGTCTCCTTGACCTTGTAGCTGCCCAGGATCAGGCCACTCATGTAGAACTCACCGTCCGCGGGATCCTCGTCGAGGCCCAGGTTGTCGGTGACCGAATCGCAGACCCCGTCGTCGCCGGGCTCATCGTCGTATTCGTCGGGATCGGTCGATGAATCGAGCTGGTCGGTACGACAGACGAGGAAGGTTGCGCCGCCGAGCGGATCGCCGTTGCCGTCGACCTTGTGCCAGCGGAGTGTGCCCGCCTTGAAGGTCTTTGTGGCAGAGCCCGTCGGGCTGTTCATGTCGCCGGTCGAGACCGGCAGATCAATGTCGCCCTGGGCCGTGCTCAAGTGAACGTTCGCCGAGGCCGAGCCGACGACATCGCCGGCCGTGTCACTCGTGAACGACACGTAGCAGGTGCCCGTTGGTTCGGAATCGCCGACGTCACCGGTGCCGTTGGCACAGGTGTCGACGACGCTGTCGGCATCACCGGTCAGGTTGACCGTCACCGCCTCGTCGTCGAAGGCGGCCCAGCCGGAACCGTCATTGGCCTCGACGAGCACGGTGAACGTGTGCAGCTCACCGATGCTGTTCGTGTCGTCCGGATCGATGCTGATCCGGGCATCGACGAAGCGCTTGATCGCGTCGCCGGTCGGGCTGTTCTGGTCGGTGCTCGAGACTGGCAGGTCGATGTCACCCTGAGCGGTGCTGAGGCCGACCGTCGCCGAGGCGGACCCGGTGACGACCGTCGGCGTGTCGCTCGTGAAGGTCACGAAGCACTGGCCCGCCGCCTCGCCGTCGCCGACGTCACCGGTGCCGTCGACGCAGGTGTCGACGACGCTTTGAGGGCTGTCGGTGAGACTCACCGTCACCCCCTCGTCGTCCACGGCGGCCCAGCCGGAGCCGTCGTTGGCCTCGACGAGCACGGTGAACGTATGCGACTCGTTGACGCGGTTGACTTCGCTCGGGCTGATGCTGATCCGGGCGTCGACGAAGCGCTTGATGGCACTGCCGGTCGGGCTATTCGCGTCGCCGGTCGAGACCGAGACGTCGATATCGCCCTGGGCGGTGCTGAGGTGCACGGTCGCGCTGGCCGAGCCGGTCACCGTGCCCGGAGTGTCGCTGGTGAACGACACATAGCACAGGCCGGTGGTCTCGGCGATCGTGTCGCCGGCGTCGCCGGTCCCGTTGGCGCAGTCGTCATCGGTATTGTCGTCGTCGCCGGCGAGGCCGACGGTCACAGCGCTGACATCGACCAGGGTCGGGCCCGAGCCGGTGTCAGCCTCGACCGTGACGGTGAACGTGTGGTTCTGGCCGACGCGGTTGACGTCATCGGGGTCGATGCTGATCCAGGCATCGACGAAGCGCTTGATCGCACTGCCGGTCGGGCTGTTCGAGTCGCCGGTCGAGACCGGCAGGTCCTTATCGCCCTCCGACGTGCTGAGGGTCACAGTAGCGGAGGCCGAGCCGGTGACCGTGCCCGGCGTGTCGCTCGTGAAGGTCACGAAGCACTGCCCGGTGGCCTCGCTGTCGCCGGCGTCACCAGTGCCGTTGGCACAGGTGTCGACGACGCTGTCGGCGTCACCGGAGAGGTTGACCGTCACTGCCTCGTCGTCGACGGCGCCGAAGCCAGAGCCCGTGTCCCCTTCGACGAGCACGGTGAAGGTGTGGGATTGACCGACCCGGTTGACGTCGTCCGGATCGATGCTGATCCGGGCGTCGACCCAGATCTTCGTCAGGTCGCCGCTGTTCTCCCCGGTTCCGTCGGTCTCGACATGAAGCGTCGCGTCGCCGACGACGACGTCCGCCTCGGCGTGCACGACGGTCGTGCCCGTCGCATTGGAGGTCAGAGTCACCTGGCAGGTGCCGCCCGTCGTGTCGCACGTCGGCGCGCTGAGGGTGCCCGGACCGCTCACCTTGGTGATCGAGACGGTCGTCCCGTCCGGGGCCGGCGCGCTGACGCCGTTCTGGATGGCGTTGACCGTCACGGTGACGGTGTGGTCATCGCCGACACGGTTCACGCCGTCCTGGGCGATCTGGATGTTGGCGTCGCAGAGGTGGAAGCTGCCGAACGCGAAGTCCTTCAGGACCGCGTCGACAGCCTGCGATGATCGCGTCTCGGCGATGAAGCTGGAAACGCACGTCTCGCCGAGCCCGAGCGCCGTCAGGTTGACGCCACCCTCGTAGAAGCTGCCCTGCGGGAAGTCGTTGTCCGTACCGTTGATCGACTTCGCGTCGTACAGCCACGGGGAGGTCTTGAGGCTCCGGTTCGACTCACCACACGAGACGTGTGCCGGGCCTGTCGTGCCGCATGCGCCCTCGGCGTCGAGCAGCAGCAGCGTGCCGTTGGTGTCGGCGTTGGCCGGGTCCCACTTGTAGACCTTGATCGTGCCGACGACGCCGCCGTTCGTGAAGTCGGACAGGATGAGGATGTCGCCGACCTGGTGCTGACCGCTGAACTTGCCCGCATCCGGCCCGGACGTGATCGGCGCGACCTCTTCCTGGAGGAACCAGAAGCCGACCTGAGCATCGCCGTTGCGGGCGAAGCGGTCGAGGCCGAAGTAGATGCAGAAGTCGTTGGCGAGGGCGTCGGGATCGCCGGCGGGCCCTCCGCCCAGGCTGCTATCCGGACAGATGCCGTAGGCGGCGGCGAAGGCGTGCTCGATGTTGTCCTTGTCCGGGACGGACCCGGTCGTGTGCTTCCAGCCCGCGGAGCCCGTTTCCCCGTTGATTCCGAGGTCATCCTTCGTCGACCCACCGGTGAAGATCAGGTCCGTGGTGTGGCTGAGCGGATCGGAGATGAACGTCGAGACGAGCGCCCCGTCGTTGTTCGACGGGTCGCTCGGGCCGTCCGTGATGAGGTCCCAGTCGTCGCCGGACGTGGTGAAGGTGCCGCCGCCGGCAAGGTCGCCGGTCGTGTTGCTGACCTCGGCGTTGCCGTCGAGCTGAAAGACGCCGTCATCATGGATCGCGAGCGCGGTCCCGACCGCGAAGAGCAGGATCGAGGTGATCGCCGCGAGGATCCCCAGCTTGCGAGGGACCAATCTCTTGAGTTCTCGAGCAGTCACGATGTTCTCCCCTCCGTGGAGTGCGAGGTGTGGATGCGGCACGCGGCTGCGGGGGCAGGCGCGCTCGCTTGGTTGACGGGGGCAGGCGGGATGGACGAACCAGAGCCGGCTGTCAGCAGGCTCGCGTCGTCAGGCGGTGCGCGCGGTCGCCCTCCCTCCCCCGGATGGCGTACTGCGCGAGAAGCTCCTGGCCCGGCCCCCGGAGCTTGCGGCTTCTCGCCGATGTCTGCCCGCGGCGGCGCCCGGTTTCGGGGCGGGTGTGCAGCCGCGAGGTGCGCCACTGTGCCCTTGTGCAGGAGCATCCGCAAGGCCCGTTGCGTCACCGTGGGTGTCTCGCAGCCGACAAGTGGTGCATATCGGCACCAGTCCGGAGGCCGCGTGGCGATCGAGTGCGGTCCGCTGACGTCTTTGCGATTCGAGCGCGGGTCGACCGGCTACCGGTCGCTCAAGGGGGACGTTCGACGGCGATGCGCGCTCAGCGGAGCGTCAGCGCCCAGAGCTCCGCGTTGGCACCCGCCGCGTCCTTGCCGCCGAACAGCAGTAGTCGGCGGCCGGCCTTGTCGTGGATGAGCGTCGCGGCGGCGCGGCCGCCGGGTGCCACCCCGTCGACGGCGATCGGGGTCGGCTGCAGGGTCAGCCCGTCGATCCGGTAGAGGTCCGCGAGGTAGGCGCCATCGAGGCCCTTGCCGCCGAACAGGATGACCTCAGCCTCCGCGCGGATCGCCGCGGCCGGAAGGGCGCGCTCGGAGGGTCGCTCGACCTCGATCTTGGCCCAGCTCCCGGTCTGGCCCTCGCCGGCGCCGGGCGTGAGCGCCCAGAGGTCGCCGAGCGCGGCGACGCCCGTCGTCTGGCCGCCGTACAACGCGAACCGCCCATCGGCCGTCCACCAGCAGACGTGGAGGCAGCGCTCGACGGGGGCCGGGCCCGGCGGCGTCATGTCTGTCCAGCGGCGCGCTATGAAGTCGTACGCGCGTGTGTCGAAGAACCGGGCGCCGTCCTCGGTGAAGCCATGGCTGATCCAGAGGCGGTCGGCTTCGCCCCACGCCGAGCAGCTTCCGTATCTCGGCACCGGAGCGTCGCCGGCAGCCGGCAGCTCCGTCCAGGCGTTCGCACCCGGGTCGTACGCCCACAGGTCGCCGAAGAAGGTGCTGGCGTCCGCCTGACCGGCGAACACGACGAGGCGGCCAACGACCCATTGCGCCTCGTGGCCGAAGCGGCCGAGGGGCCGCGGGCCGGCTGGTTCGACCTCCCGCCAGGCATCGGTCGCAAGGTCGTACGCCCACAGGTCGTCGAACGTCGTCGAGCCGGCACGTCCACCGAACAGGTAGGCGGTCATCTCCGGGCCGTCGACGGTCCAGGTGTGGTCCTCGCGCGCCGCAGGGACGTCGCCGGCGGTCTCGAGCCGCGTCCAGCTCGCGCGGGCGTCGCGCGTCGGTTCGGGGGTCTGTGTCTCGGGCGGGGTCGGGGTCGGGGTCGCCGCCGGCGAGGCGGTCAAGATCGACGTCGGTGTCGGCTGACCACTCGGAGTTGGGCTTGCGGGACCTCCGCACGCGCTCGCGATCAGGACCACGGCCAGGATCACTCCGGGTGCTGTCCGTCGGTGCATCGGCGCGAGCATACGGTTCCCGTCGTGACGATCGCGTTACGACTGCCAGCGCAGAGCATGGATCCGGCCGGCGCGCGGATCGATCCAGGCGACGGCCCGCTCGTCCGGCGGCTCGGTACCGTCCTGGAGCGCCCCCGCCCAGGTGACCGACCGCCCCGGAAAGCGAGTGCGCAGGAATTCCGGGAAGCGGGCGACCAGCCGACGATTCGCGGCCGTGTCGACGAGCAGCCGGCCGACGGCGAGCCGGTACGGCCCGTCGTCACCACCGGCCAGGATCGCGAAGCGCTCGAGTTCGGCGGCCTTCCGGTCCGTCGAGCGGCTTGCCGCCCCGAGGTCAACCGCGCGATTCAGGACCTCGACCAGGATGAGCGCACGTCGCGGATCGTCCCGCAGTACGACGTCCGCCGAGTGGCCCGGGTCATGCGGCCGTGTCGCCAGCTCGACGTTCGCCTTGCGGCCCTGCCCACGTGCGAGCCGAAGGACCAGTTCCTGCGCCGCGAGGTGGCCGGCGTCCCGTGGCTCCGGCGCGGCATCCGCGGTCTCGAGGTCCCGCGAGAAGCCCACCGCCAGCGGCCGCCCGAGCGCGATGCCGATCTTGATCCACAGCGACAGCGGCGCGTTCTCCCCGAGGCCGCGCTCGAGCTCGCTGACTCGCACGTGTCCGACACCGACTCGTGCTCCAAGCTGACCCTGTGACATCCGACGCCGGCGTCTTGCCAGCCGGAGGTCACGGCCCAGCGTGGCCGCGAGGCTCACGGCCTCGCGCCGACCCTCGACCCCGGAGCTTGTCCACCTACGGTTCGACACTTCGCCGACAGCGAAACATGCCGGGCTAACCTGCCGCTTATCCGTTCGCGGACAGCGGCGCTGAGGTTCCGGCCATCCGCAAGACGCGGGGCCGAGCTTGACGGCGATGACGGTTGGTCTCCTGACGCCCGCAGCTCCAGGTCACCGGGCCGTAATGGCGGCTGCTACCTGGGAAGTGTCGCTGCGGGCGACATCGGCGCCGACAAGAGGCCGGCTCGGGCAGCCTCAGGCCTCGGGATCCACCGACTGCGCGTCGGACCCGGCGTCCCGCGCGGGCGCGGGCGCGCCGCGCCCGGCACTGTCGGCGAGTCGCTCGTCGTAGCGACGGTCGCGCCAGGCGAGGGCGGCCTTGAGCCCGGACGAGGCGACGATCGCGTTGAATTCTTGCGACGACGCCGAGACGTTGATGAACGACTGCAGGTCCAGGCCCGACTCGACCGCCTCGAGGAAGCCGGCCGCCTCCATCGCCCGGTTGAGCATCCGCTTCGTCGGCGCCATGACGTCCGGCTCGACGCGCGCCAGGCGGTCGGCGAGGGCGTCGACCTCGGCCGCCAATGACGCCCGCGGCACGACCCGGTTGACGAGCCCGATGCGCAGCGCCTCGTTCGCGTCCACGAGGTCGCCGGTGAACAGCAGCTCCCGCGTCTTCTTCTGGCCGAGCAGGTACGGCATGAGCAGCGTCACCGGCGCCGATCCGAACCTGATCTCGGGCTCGCCGAGCTGCGCGTCGTCGGCGCAGACGATGAGATCGCAGGCCATCGCCAGCTCGAGGCCGCCGGCCAGGCAGTAGCCGTGGACCTGCGCGATTACCGGCTTCGGGCAGCGCCAGATCGCGAGGCTGACCGCGACGTCGCGGGCCAGGACCTCGTGCCAACCGAGCGCGGTCGTTGGCGCCCCCTCGGCGAGGTCGTAGCCGGCGCAGAAGGCGCGGCCCTCGCCGGCGATCGCGATGACCCGGATCGCCGGGTCGACTGCGGCGTCCGCGATCGCGGCCGCCAGGGCCTCCCGCAGCTCGTGGCTGATCGCGTTGAGCTTGTCCGGCCGGTCGAGGACGAGGCGGACGCCCCACGACGTCGGCTCGCGTCGGAGCACGGAGGCGGTCACGGCCGCGATCCGGGCGCCGCACCGGCCGCGACGACGCACAGCGCATCGACCGCGAGCACGCCCCACGGCCCCGCGACGACCGGATTCAGATCGACCGCGAGCAGCTCCGGACGTTCCAGCCCAAGGCGCCCGAGCGCCGCGATGAGCCGCGCGACCGCCGACCGATCGACCGGCGGCTGCCCGCGAACGCCGTCGAGGATGTCGGCGCCGCGCAGCTCGGCCAGCATCTCGAGGGCGTCGACCTCGGACACCGGGGCGAGACGGACGGCGGTGTCCCGCAGCACCTCGGCGAGGACCCCGCCGAGCCCGACGAGCACCGCCGGCCCGTACTGCGGGTCGCGGACGAGGCCGACGATGAGCTCGACGCCCGGGGCCGCCATCGGCACGACCATCACGCCGCGGACGTCGGCCCCGGCCACTGCGCCCGCCGCCAGGACGTCCGTCGCCGCCGCCACCACCTCCGCCGCGTCGGCCAGGCCCAAGCGGACCCCGCCGATGTCGCTCTTGTGGGCGAGCCCGACGGCGTCGAGCTTGACGGCTACCGGGTAGCCGAGCGCTTCGGCAGCGGCGCTCGAGGAAGCGGCGTCTCCGGCGGCCCTCGCCTCGACGACCGGCAGCCCGGCCGCGCGCAGCAGCTCGAGCGACTCCCGTTCCGCCAGCACGACGCGATCGCCGGGAGAGGGCCCGACCGACTCAGGCGCGTCGAGCCCGTACGGCGTCCGGTCGGCCGCGAGCCCGATCCAGCCCTCGCGCGGCGGCGCCCCGCGCGCGAGCCGAGCGGCCTGCCGCGCCTCCCACCGCGCTCGCAGCGCGATCGCCCGGAAGCCCTCGCGCAGGCCGCGCAGGTACGGCACGCCACCCACGCCGTGGAGCACGCGCGTGATCTTGTGGCTCACCTCGCCGGACGTCAGCGAGATGAGGACCGGCATCAGGTCGGGCCTGTCGCGGGTCGCGCCGACGAGCGCGGAGGCCACCGTCGTCCCGGTCTCGACCTCGCCGAGCAGCTCGCGATAGGGCGAATCGTGGACCAGCGCGAGCACGTCGTAGGCCCCGGAGTCGGCGAACGCGCCGAATGCCGCCTCGTACGCCCGCGCCGGGTCGTCCGCGCCCCACGGGTCGAGCGGGTTGCCGACATAGCCGAGGGTCGGCAGGGCGGCGAGCAGGCGCTCGCGCGCCGCTTGCGGCACCGGTGGCAGGTCGATGCCGGTCTCGGGAGCGAGGTCGGCGATGAGCGAGGCCTCGCCGGTCGAGACGGTGATAACCCCGGTCCGGGCGCGCCCGACCCGGCGACCGAGGCGGTGGCAGCCGGCCATGAGCTCGGCCGTCTCGAGCAGCTCGTCGAGGTCGGAGCAGCGGATGACGCCGGCCGCGTCGAGGGCCGCCGCGGTGATCCGATTCTCGCCGGCCAGCGATCCCGAGTGGGCGACCGCCGACGCCTGGGCCTGGGCGCTGCGGCCGACCTTGACGACGGCGATCGGCTTGCCGAGCTCGAGCGCCCGGTCGGCGAGGGCGAGGAACCGCTCCGGTCGCTTGAGGCCCTCGAGGAACATGATGATCGCCTGCGTTTCCGGATCGTCGATGCAGTAGCCGAGGTAGTCGCAGGCGTCGAGCATGACCTCCGCACCGCACGACACGATCCGCGAGAAGCCGATCCGCGTGCCGGCCTGGACGAAGGCATCGGTCACCGAGCCGGACTGAGCGATGCCGGCCACGACGCCGCGCGGCTGCCATGGGTTGACGTCGCCGATGTAGACGGCCGACGGCGAAGTGTGGTCGATGAAGCCCATGCAGTTCGGACCGACGAGGGCGAGCCCGTGCACGCGGGCGATCCGACCGACTTCGGCCTGCATGAGGCGGGCCGGCTCACCGCCCTCGATGATTCCGCCGCCGGGAACGATGACGCTTCGCGCGCCCGCGCGCGCGGCGTCCTCGACCGCCGCCGCCGCCCGTCCCGGCCCCAGGGCGACGAGGACGCAATCGGGCGCCTCCGGCAGGGCGTCGAGCGACGGATAGCACGGCTCGCCGAGGAGGCTGTCGTACTTCGGGTTGACGAAATGGCAGTGGGCGTCGCTCCCGATCGTCCGCAGGTTGTCGCGCACGATCCGGGCGAGGTGGCCGCGCAGCGACGCACCGACGATGGCGACGGACGTCGGCGCGAAGAGCGCTCGCAGGTCCGGTCCGGGCGGGGCCGCCGCTACCGGCGCGGCCGCCGGGAGGTCCGCCGCCTCGGGCGAGGCCGGCGCCGCCGGCTCGACCGCGCTCACCCGACCACCCGCCCCACGCCGCGCTTCTCGAGGGCGCGGGCGATGATCAGTCGCTGGATCTCCGATGTGCCCTCCCAGATGCGATCGACGCGCAGCTCGCGCAGGTAGCGCTCGGCCGGGAACTCGCGCATGTAACCCCGGCCGCCGAAGACCTGGACGACGCGGTCCGCGCAGCGATAGGCGGCCTCCGACGCGAACAGCTTGGCGATCGCGGCCTTCGCGTGGACGAGCTTCGGGTCCGCGCCGGCATCGGCGAGACGGGCGCACTCGCGGGTCAGGAGGCGCGCCGCGGCCGCGTCGGCGGCCGAGTCTGCCATCGGGAAGCTCACGCCCTGGAAGTCATAGATCCGCTCGCCGAACTGGGAGCGCCCGGTCGCGAACTCGACCGCCAGGTCCAGCAACCGCTCCATCGCCCCGTTGCAGCGCGCGGCGATGTGGATCCGCTCCTCGACGAACCACTCGTTCGTCAGCTCGTCCGCGGCCCCGATCGGGCCGAGGATCGCCGCGGCGGGTAGGCGCACGTCGGTGAGGACGAATTGCGGGTGCCGGTCGGCGAAAGTGTGCGTGTAATCCGGGTCCTGCGAGCGGCGAACGCCGGGCGCGTCGTAGTCGACGAGGAACAGCGTCGGCAGGCGGCGATCGCCGTCGACGAGATGGCAGTGGAAGATCATGAAGTCGGTGTCGTCGGGGCCGGTAACGAACCACTTCTCGCCGTTGAGGACGTACTCGCCGGTCGCCGAGTCGCGAACCGCGCTCGCCTCGAGGTGCCGCGCATCCGAGCCCGCGTTCGGCTCCGTGATCGCATACGAACCGGAGCGCTCGCCGCGGAGGCACGGCTCCAGGTAACGGCGGCGCTGCTCCGGGTCGCAATGGACGAGGACGTTGTAGGCGCCGGGCACGAACGACCAGAGGCCGCCGGTGGATTGCCCGAACTGCTCGTGGACGAGCACCTGCTCGGTGACGGTCCACCCCTGGCCGCCGACCTCGCGCGGCAGCGACCCGCCGTGCAGGCGCGCGTCGATCGCCGCGCGCCGGATCTCGTTCCCCCACTCGCCTGGCATCCGCCCGCCGGCTCGCTCGAACTCGGCCTCGCGCGGCTGGAGGACTTGGCGCGCGAACGCGCGCGCGCGAGCCTGCAACTCGAGCTGGGCCGGTGTCAAGCGCTCATCGAGCGGCGCGGGTGTCGCCACGGGCGCCTTGGGAACCGTCATCGCCCGCCAGTCTCACCCGGGTGCTCCGACCCGCCGGCCTGCGTCCCGCCGCTCGGGACGACGCCCCATATTGTCGCCGGACGCCGCGTCACGCGACGAGGTCGTCTGTACCAAGCGGCGAGGCCCGCGTCAACCGGGCTGCGCGAGCACCATGATCCGGATCTCAGTCATGTCCTCGATCGCCCAACGGAGACCCTCCCGACCGAGGCCGGACTCCTTCACGCCACCGTACGGCATGTGATCGATCCGGTAGGTCGGGATGTCGTTGACGATGACGCCGCCGACCTCGAGCTCGCCGAACGCCCGCCAGGCGTTCGCCAGGTCGTTCGTGAAGACGCCGGTCTGGAGGCCGAAGCTCGAGTCGTTCACCGCCCGGATCGCCTCGCCAAAGTCGCTGAACCCGAAGGCGACGACGAGCGGCGCGAAGGCCTCGTTGCTGCACACCTGGGCGCTGGGCGGGACGTCGGTCAGCACGGTCGGCGGGAAGAAGCGACCCTCCGCCCGACCACCTGCCAAGACCTTGCCACCCAGGGCGACCGCCTCGTCGACCCAGCGCTGGGTCCGCGCGGCGGCGGTGTCGTCGACCATCGGTCCGACCTCGGTCTGCGGATCGAGCGGGTCACCCAGCCGGAGCGCGGCGGCGGCCGGCAGGAACTTCTCGAGGAATGCCTCGCGGATCTCCTCGTGCAGGTACATCCGCTGGACGCTGATGCACACCTGGCCGGCATACGAGTAGGCGCCGACGAGACAGCGCTTCACCGCCCAGTCGACGTCGGCCGTCCGGTCGACGATGACGCCGGCGTTGCCGCCCAGCTCCAGCACGACCTTCTTCTTGCCGGCCCGCTCCTTCATCCGCCAGCCGACGGACGGCGAGCCGGTGAACGTAAGCAGCTTGAAGCGGGGGTCGGCGACCATCCGGTCGCCGAGCTCGCGGGTCATCGGCAGGATGCTCACCGCGCCCGGCGGCAGGCCGGCGGCGTCGATGATCTCAGCCACCGTGAGCATCGTCAGCGGATCCTTGGACGGCGGCTTGAGGACGATGGAGCAGCCGGCGGCAAGCGCCGGGGCGATCTTGTGGGCGGCGAGATTCAGCGGGAAGTTGAACGGGCTGATCGCCGCGACCGGCCCCACCGGGAAGCGGCGGGTGATGCCGACGCGATCCTTCGACGCCGGCATGAGGTCCAGCGGGATCGTCTCGCCGACCATCCGTTCCGCCTCCTCGGCCCCGAGCCGGAAGGTCAGCGTGGCGCGGTCCACCTCGACGAGGGCGTCGCGGATCGGCTTGCCGGCCTCGAGTGCGATCGTCCGTCCGAGCTCCTCGCGGCGCGCCTTGATGCCGGCGCTGATCTCGCGCAGGATCCGGCCGCGTTCGTAGGCCGGCAGGCGGCGCGTCGTCTCGAACGCCGTGACCGCCGCCGTGACCGCCTGCTCGTACTGCTCCGGGGTCGCGTTGTACGTCGCGCCGGCGGGCGTCGCGCTGTTCGCCGGGTTCTCGACGACGAGCACGTCTGGCGAATCGACCCAGCGGCCGGCAAGGTAGATCTTGTGCGGCTGCGTGACGGTGAGCGTCATCGGGCGGGCTGCTCCGTGCGGCGGCGGTCCACGCCATCGTACCGCGGCAGGGGCGCGCGGCCGCGAGCCGCCGGGGTTCGGGATCGGCGAGAGCGACCCTTCGGGGTGGCGATTTCGCCCCCAGCGAAACGTCGGCCCTCAACGAGCGCTGTAGTGGCCTCGCGGGGTCTCGATCGCCGACCCGGCCGAGGTCGGGCACGCATGGATCCGGCGGGTCGGCGCCCACCGCGGCCCCGTCGCACGCCTGAAGCCGGCCCTTCCATGGGCCCTTCCGGCACAGGTGTCGCTGCCAGCGAAATCCGGGGTCATATCGGGTTCTAGCTCGGCAGCGAGCGGAGGCGGATGCTCGGACGCAGGGCCGCCCGTATCATCCGCCGGGCGCCGAAGCGGACGACCGCGACGACGCGGAGCGCGACCGGCGCGACCGGCGAGGATCCGGATGCTCATCGAGTTCAACGAGTTCCTGGTCAAGACGAACGCGCTCGCCCTGGCGATCGGCGTCATCATCGGCGTCGCGCTGGCCGCGGTCGTCAACTCGCTGGTGAACGACGTCGTCATGCCGCCGATCGGCCTGCTCCTCGGCAGCGTCGACTTCGCCGAGCTCAAGTGGGTGCTCCAGGCGGCCGCGGGCGACGCGCCCGAGGTGGCAATCCGCTACGGCGCGTTCGTCAACGCCGTGATCTCGTTCATCGTCATCTCGCTCGTCGTGTGGCGCCTCTCGAAGATGTTCGTCAAGGACGAGCCGACGACCTGACGGGGCAGCGAACGGCGAGGGTTCAGTCCGACCCTCGGAGATACGAGCCGAGCACGCGGACCATCGTCGACACGGAACGGAGGGCGTCGAGGGCGGCCGCGACCGGCGGGTCGGCGGCGTCGCCGTCGAGGTCGACCCAGAAGACGTACTCCCAGGCCGCCGCGCGGCTCGGCCGCGATTCGAGCTTCGAGAGATTGACACTGCGCTCGGCGAACGCCCGGAGCGCGGCGAGCAGGGTCCCGGGTTCGTTGCGGACGGCGAAGACGAGGGTCGTCCGGCGCGGACCCGGGGTGGCGATGATGCCCGCCGGGGCATCCGCCGAGGGTAAGGCGGCGGCAGGCGGGGCGACGACGAGGAATCGCGTCCGGTTGTCGGGCACCGACTCGATGCCATCGGCGAGCACCGTGAGCCCGAACAGCGCCGCCGCCCGCGGCGACAGGACGGCCGCCGCGTCGCGCTCGCCGCGGTCGACGATCAGGCGCCCGGCACCGGCGGTGTTGTACGTCGTCAGCGTCGTCCAGCCGCGGCCGCGCAGGAACGCCTCCGCCTGCCCGAGGGCCTGGATGTGGGAGTAGACCTGCTGGACATCCTCGATGCGGACGCCCGGCAGCGCCGCCAAGCACAGCCGGACCGGCACGACGACCTCGCCGACGATCGCCTGCTCGTGCTCGAGCAGCAGGTCGTACGTCTCGCGGACCGTGCCGTTGACGAGGTTCTCGATCGGCACGACGCCAGCTCGCGCGCGGCCGCCGGCGACGGCCTCGAAGACCTCACGGAAGCCGCCGACGCCGACGCGCGCGACGTCGCCGAACGTGGCCAGAACGGCGTCCTCGGCGAACGCCCCCGGTTCGCCGGCATAGGCGATCGGAAGGTCGACGGCGCCCGTCATCGGATGACGTGCCGGACGCCCACGCCGCGCTGGGGGACCGACCGGCTCAGGAGCCGAACCAGCGGGTCGTGTCGCGCTCGGCGGCCTCGCGGTCGAACTCCGCGCGCCGACCGTGGTGCGGCCGCGCCCGCCGACGATTGCCGGCCGTCTCGGGTGCGCCGGCCCAGTGCGACTCGCCGAGCATCGCGTCGATGGCCGAGATGTACGCCTCGATCGACGCCGCCACGATGTTCGTCGAGCGCGCCGTTCCGACGTAGCGACCGCTGGCCCGCCGACCCGCCGCGGCGGCCGGCGGCGAGATCTTCACCCGCACCTCGCCCTCGGCATCGGGACCCTCCGACAGGGCGTGGATGTCATAGCTGAGCAACCGCGGGTGCCCGCTCAGGACGTCGGCAAGGGCCACGTCGACTGCCCGGAACAGCGCGTCGATCGGGCCGTTGCCCTCCGCCGACGCCTCCCACTGGTGGTCGCCGGAGGCGATGACGACGGCGCCGCGACTCTGGACGTTGCTCCCGGAGGTCACCGTCCAGCGGGCGAGGTGGAGGATCGCGGCGGCGGACCCGCGTCGGGCGCCGGACGGGGCCGGCGCGTCGGTCTCTGACATTCGAGCTACCTCCCCGTGGCGACGGTCGTGAAGTGGCGCTCATCGCGCCGCCGCAGCTCCGCCCCGGACTTCCAGATGGCGTACTCGAGCGAGTCGGCGAGGGCCGCCGCCGACGCGGCGATGATGTTCGTGTCGGAGCCCATGGTGGACCACTCGGACGATCCGTCGGTCGATTCGATCGTCACCCGGGTGCGCGCTCCGGTCGCCTTGTCGCCGTCGAGGATGCGCACTTTGTAGTCGTACAGGTGGACCTCGTCGAGCACCGGGTAGAACGCCCGCAGCGCCTTCCGCAGGGCGGCGTCGAGGGCGTTCACCGGGCCGTTGCCGTCGGCCGCGGTGTGCAGCACTTCACCGTCGACGGCGACCTTGACCGTCGCCTCGGCGAGCAGCTCGCGGCCCTCGCGCTGCTCGACAAGGCACGTGTAATCGAGGATCCGGAACGGGGCGGCGTAGCCCGTCTGGTGGCGCCGGATGAGGAGCTCGAAGGACGCCTCGGCGCCTTCGAACGAAAGGCCGTCGGCCTCGAGGCGCTTCACGAGCTGCGAGAGGACCTTCGGATCGACCACCCCGTCGAGCCGATGGCCGAGCTGCTCGGCACGGAGCGCGGTGTTCGCCCGGCCGCCGAGCTCGGACACGACCAGCCGGCCCTCGTTGCCGACCGTCGCCGGATCGACGTGCTGGTAGCTCCGCTCGACCTTCGCGACCGCGGCGCCGTGGACGCCGCCTTTGTGGGCGAACGCGGAGCGGCCGACGTAGGGCTGCCAGTCGTTCGGCGCGACGTTCGCGATCTCGGCGACCGCGCGGGACAGCTCGGTGAGGCGAGCGAGGTCACCGCCGCCACCCGGACTGAGCTCGAAGCCTGTCTTGAGGGCGAGGTTGCCGATGACGCTGATCATGTTCGCGTTGCCGCAGCGCTCGCCATAGCCGTTGATCGTCGCCTGGACATGGCGGACCCCGGCCTGGACGGCGGCGATCGAGTTCGCGACCGCGAGCTCCGCGTCGTTGTGGGTGTGGATGCCCCACGTCACCGCTGGCGCCCCCGGGTCCGCCTCGAGGGCGGCGCGCGTCTCGCCGAGGGCCCGAAGCAGCCCGTCGGTCAGCGTGCCGCCGTTCGTGTCGCACAGCACGAGCGTCCGGGCGCCCGCCTCGCGCGCCGCCCGCAGCGTCGCCAGGGCGTAGGCCGGGTCGGCGGCGTAGCCGTCGAAGTAGTGCTCGGCGTCGTACACGAGCTCGCGGCCACGCTCGACGATGAATCGCACCGAGTCGGCGATCATGTCGAGGTTCTCCGCCGGCGTGGCGCCCAGCACCTCCGTGACATGCAGCAGCCAGGACTTGCCGAAGATCGTGACGACCGGCGTCTCGGCGCGGACGAGCTCGACGAGGTTCGGATCGCGCTCCGGCGCGTTCGCCCGGTGCCGCGTGGAGCCGAACGCCGCCAGCCGGGCGGTGCTCCACGTCACGTTCCTCGCCGCCGCGAAGAACTCGACGTCCTTCGGGTTCGAGCCGGGCCAGCCGCCCTCGACGTACGGCATGCCGTAGTCATCGAGCAGCCGGGCGATCCGGAGTTTGTCGGCCAGCGACAGGATGATGTTCTCGCCCTGGGTGCCGTCCCGCAGGGTCGTGTCGTAGAGGACGACCGGCTCGCTCATGCCGTGGCTCCCACGACGGCCGGCAGGCGCGCCGCGACGGCGGCGGCCATCGCCGCCGTCCCGACGCGGCTGAGCCCGGTCTCGCCTCCGGCCACGTCGCCGCCGCCCGCGACGTCCGCGCTCGCCGGCCACAGGTCCGCCGTCCGAAAGCCGTCGTCGAGAGCCGAGGCAACCGCCGCCTCGATCGCGTCGGCGGCATCGACCCGCGACAGCGACCAGCGCAGCAGCATCGCCGCGGACAGGATCGTGCCGATCGGATTCGCGAGGTCCCGGCCGGCCTTGCCTGGCGCCGAGCCATGGATCGGCTCGTACAGGCCGAACGTGCCGTGCGCGGTGCGGCGCTCGCCGAGCGACGCGGACGGCAGCATGCCGAGCGAGCCGGCGAGGACCGCCGCCTCGTCCGACAGGATGTCGCCGAAGAGGTTCTCCGTCACCAGCACGTCGAACGTCGCCGGCTGCCGGACGAGGAGCATCGCGCACGAGTCGACGAGCTGGTGCGTCACCTCGACATCCGGGAACGCGGCGCGCTCCTCGTCGACGACCTTGCGCCACAGCCGCGACGAGGCGAGGACGTTCGCCTTGTCGACGCTCACGAGCCGCCCGCGGCGGCCGCGCGCGAACCCGAAGGCGAGTCGGACGACGCGCCGGATCTCGCCCTCGGTGTACCAGAGCGTGTCCACGGCGACGCGGCCGTCGGCGGTCTCGCGCTCCTCGGACGGCCGGCCAAAGTAGAGCCCCGATGTCAGCTCGCGGACGATGAGCAGGTCGACGCCGTCGAGCAGCTCCGGGCGGAGCGGCGACGCGGGCAGGAGCGCCGGGTGGACGCTCACCGGGCGGAGGTTGGCGAACAGCTCCAGGCCGCCCCGCAGGGCGAACAGCGCCTGCTCCGGACGGACCCGGGCGTTCGGGTCGTCCCAGCGCGGACCGCCGACCGCCCCGAGCAGGATCGCGTCGGCGGCACCCGCGGCGGCAAGGTCCTCCGGTCGGATCGCGAGCCCGTACGCGTCGATCGCCGCGCCGCCGGCGACGACCTCGGTCCAGTCGATCGAGAAGCCGAACGCCGCGCCGGCAGCGTCGACGACCAGGCGCGCCGCCCCGACGACCTCCGGCCCGACGCCGTCACCGGGGATCGCCACGATGCGGTAGGTCGCGCCCGCTCGGACGGTCGCGCCCGCTCGGTCCGTCGCCCCTCGAAGTGGCCCGTCGGTCACGGCAGCTCCTCCGCCGTGCGGCGCGTCACGTAGGCCGGAGAGACCGGACCGATCTCCGCGCCGTGGAGCTTGTTGGTGGCGACGAGGTACGCCTCCAGCGAGGCCTCGATGATGTTCGTCGACAAGCCGTGGCCGGTGACGCTGAGCGCCCCGGGACCGGCATCCTTCGAGCGGCGGCAGCGGACGAGGACCTGGCCCTGGGCATCCTCGCCGGCCGAGACGGCCTTGATCTCGTACTCGGCCAGCACGGGCACCCAGCCGAGGACCGGCCCGACCGCCATGTCGATCGCCGAGTACAGCGCGTTGACGGGGCCGTTGCCCGTGGCGACCGCGGCGCGCTCCTCGCCCTTGACCGTCAGCGTCACGCTGCCGACCGAGTTGCCGCCGTGCTGCGAGGTCACGCTCCAGCCGATCAGCTCGACCGAGGCCGGCACCTCCGCCGTCTGCTGCTCGACGAGCGCGAGGAGATCGGCGTCGGTGACCTCCTTCTTCGCGTCGGCGAGGGCGATCGCGGAGCGGTAGACCGCATCGAGGCGCTCCCCCTCGACCTCGTGGCCGAGCTCGCGCAGCTTCTGCTGGAGGCCGCGTCGGCCGGACAGCTTGCCGATCGTCAGCTGGCTGCCGCTGAGGCCGACCGACTGCGGCGTCATGATCTCGTACGTCAGCGGGTTCTTGATGACCCCGTCCTGGTGGATGCCCGACTCGTGGGCGAACGCGTTCGCCCCGACGACCGCCTTGTTCGGCTGGACCGCGAAGCCGGTCAGGTAGCTGACCAGGCGCGACGCCGCCGTGAGGTGCTCGGTCTGCACGCCGCTGGCCCGCTGCGGGAACTGCGTCGGCCGCGTCCGGAGGGCCATCACGACCTCTTCGAGCGAGGCGTTCCCGGCCCGCTCACCGAGGCCGTTGATCGTCACCTCCACCTGGCGGGCGCCGGCCTGGACGGCGGCGAGGGTGTTGGCCGTGGCGAGGCCGAGGTCGTTGTGGCAGTGGACGCTCACCGTCGCCCGGTCGCCGACGAGCGAGACGACACGCCCGACGAGTGCGCCGAACTCGGCCGGGATCGCGTAGCCGACGGTATCGGGGATGTTGACCGTCGACGCGCCGGCCTCGACGACCGCGCTGTAGACCTCGAGCAGGTAGTCGATGTCCGAGCGCGAGGCGTCCTCCGCGGAGAACTCGACCTCGGCGTCGCGGCCGAGCTGCTCGCGCCCGTAGCGGACCCAACGGACGGCCTCGGCCAGCGCCTGCCCGCGGTCCATCCGGAGCTTGTGCTTGAGGTGGATGTCGCTCGTCGCGATGAACACGTGGAGGTGCGGCCGCTCGGCGACGCCGATCGCCTCGATCGCCCGCTGCGGGTCGCCGTCGCGACAGCGGGCCAGCGCAGCGACGGCGATGCCGCCCTTCGTCTCCTTGGCGATCCGGTGGACCGCCTCCCAATCGCCCGGCGAGGCCGCCGGGAAGCCGGCCTCGATGACGTCGACCCGCAGCCGGGCGAGCGAACGGGCGACCTCCAGCTTCTCGGCGGCGGTCAGCCCGGCGCCGGGCGCCTGCTCACCGTCGCGCAGCGTCGTATCGAAGATCCGGACGGTGCCCTCCGCCACGAACGGCCGGAGCGGGCGCGCGACGGCCTTCGGCATCAGTGGCCGCCACCCGGTCGGCTCGCCGCCGCCTGGGCCTGGCCGGCCGAGACGACGACCGGATCGAGAAACGGCATCTGGGCGCGCAGCGCGGCGCCGACCTGCTCGATCTGGTGATCGCGATCCTGGGCGCGGAGGGCCTCGAACTCGGCGCGGCCGGTGTCGTTCTCGCGGATCCAGCGCGCCGCGAAGGAGCCGTCCTGGATCTCCGCGAGGACCTGCCGCATCGTGGCCCGCACGCGCTCGTCGATGATCCGCGGGCCGCTGACGTAGTCGCCGTACTCGGCCGTGTCGCTGACGCTGAAGCGCATGAAGTTCAGGCCACCGCGATACAGCAGGTCGACGATGAGTTTGAGCTCGTGCATCGTCTCGAAGTAGGCGAGCTCGGGCTGATAGCCCGCCTCGACGAGCGTTTCGAACGCCATCTTCACCAGCGATGCGGTGCCGCCGCAGAGGACGGACTGCTCACCGAACAGGTCCGTCTCCGTCTCCTCGGCGAACGTCGTCTCGAGGACCCCGGCGCGCGTGCAGCCGAGCGCCCGGGCATAGGCGAGGGTTCGGGCGCGGCCCGTCCCGCTCGGATCCTGGTGGACGGCGAACAGGGCCGGCACGCCGCCGCCGGCCTGGTAGACGCTGCGGACGAGATGGCCGGGGCCCTTCGGCGCGACCATGCCGACGTCGATGTCGGCCGACGGCACGATCCGCTTGAAGTGGATGTTGAAGCCGTGGGCGAACATCAGCAGCTGGCCCGGCCGCAGGTACGGCACGACGTCGGCGTCGTAGACGGCCTTCTGGGCCGTGTCGGGGACCAGGATCATGATCGTGTCGGCCGTCCGCACGGCGTCCGCGACGGTCGACACCGCGAGGCCGGCCTCCTCGGCGATCGTCCGGCTCTTCGATCCGGCCGCCAGCCCGACGACGACTTCGACGCCCGACTCGTGGAGGTTGAGGGCATGGGCGTGGCCCTGGCTGCCGTAGCCCACGATCGCCACCGTCCGCCCGGCGAGCGCCGACGGATCGACGTCGGCGTCGTAGTACATCTTCGCGGTCATCCCTTCAGCGCCTCCTCGATCGACCGCGAGCCGCGGGTCATGACGACCGCTCCGGTGCGGACGAGCTCCTTGATGCCGTAGGTCCGGACGAGCGCGACGAAGGCGTCCACCTCCGCCTCCGTGCCGCTGACCTCGACGACGAGCGACTCCGCCGCCAGGTCGACGACGCGGCCGCGGCTGAGCTCGACGAGCTTCAGGACCTCGGCGCGGGTGCCGTCCGTGGCACGGATCTTCACGAGCGCGAGCTCGTGCTCGACCGTCGGCTCATTGGTGACGTCCTGGACCTTGAGGACGTCGATGAGCCGGTACAGCTGCTTCGCCGCCTGCTCGACCGCGACGTCGTCGCCGTGGAGCGTGATCGTCATCCGCGACAGGCCCGGCCGGTCGGTGTGGCTGACGGCGAGCGAATCGATGTTGAAGTTGCGGGCCCGCATCAGGCTCGACACCCGGTTGAGCACGCCGGGCTTGTCGAGTACGAGCGCGACGAGCCGGTGGAGGTGACCCTCGCCGGTCCCGGGGAGCGCCCGCGGCGGCGGCGCGGCGTGCGCAGGAGTCGTCCCGTCGGCGCTCATTCGTCCGCCCCGCCCCACTGCTCGATGAGGTCGGACAGGCCCTTGCCGGCCGGCATCATCGGGAACACGTTCTGCTCGCCGGCGATCTCGAACCAGACGAGCGCCGGCCCGGCGACCCCCTGGGCGAAGCGGATCGCCGCGTCCACCTCGGCAGGCGCCGACGCCTTGACGGCCGGGATGCCGAACGCCTCGGCGAGCTTGAGGTAGTCCGGCCCGAGCAGGTGCGCCGAGTGGTAGTTGCCGGCGTAGATGATCTCCTGCCACTGCCGGATCATGCCGAGCTTCTTGTTGTCGAACAGCGCGATCTTCACCGGGATGTCGTCCTGGACGAGCGTCATCAGCTCCTGGAACGTCATCTGGAAGCCGCCGTCGCCGGTGATCGCCCAGACCTCGCGCTCCGGCGCGCCGAGGGCGGCGCCCATCGCCGCCGGGACGGAGAAGCCCATCGTCCCGAGCCCGCCCGAGCTGACGTGCGTGTTCGGGTGGCGGAAGCCGGCGTAGCGGGCGAGCCACATCTGGTTCTGCCCGACGTCGCCGACGTAGACGGCTTCGTGCTCGGTCAGCTCGCCGATGCGCTGGACGACGTAGTCGGCGGACAGCAGCCCGTCGCGCCAGGCGCCGGAGCCGTGCCACGACGTCGCCTCCGACTCGCGGCGCCACTCGGCGAGCTGGTCGAGGTACTCGCGCCGGGCCTCCGGTGCGACGGCGTCCACCATCGGCAGGACGGCCTCGAGGACGCGTCTCGCGTCGCCGACGATCGGCACCTCGACGGCGACGTTCTTGCCGATCTCGGCCGGGTCGATGTCGACGTGGACGATGCGCGCGTACGGCGCGTAGGTGCGCACGTTGCCGGTCACCCGGTCGTCGAAGCGCATCCCGACCGCGAACAGCAGGTCGGCCGACTGGATAGCCCGGTTGACGTGCTTCCAGCCGTGCATGCCCATGAAGCCGTAGGCCAGCGGATGGCGCTCGTCCATCGCGCCGATGCCGAGCAGCGTCCAGGCGACCGGGATGCTCGTCTTCTCGGCGAGCGCGCGAAGCGCGTCCCAGCCGCCGGCGTGCAGGACGCCGTGGCCGGCCAGGATCATCGGCCGCTTCGCCGCGGCGAGCTCGGCCGCAGCGAGCTTCAGCTGCCGGCCGTGGCCGTGGATGTTCGGCCGGAAGCCCGGCAGCCCGGCGACGACCTCGGCCTCGGTCGGGTGGCCGGCGTGGGTCTCGCCCTGGAGCGCGTCCTTCGTGATGTCGACGTGGACCGGCCCCGGCCGGCCGGTCCGGGCGATGTGGAACGCCTCGGCGATGACCCGCGGGATGTCGTCCGCCTTACGGACGAGGTAGTTGTGCTTCGTCATCGGCAGGGTGATGCCGTTGATGTCGATCTCCTGGAAGGCGTCCTTGCCGATGAGCACGCCCGGCACGTTGCCGGTGATGGCGACGATCGGGATCGAGTCGAGCTGGGCCGTGCCGATGCCGGTCACGAGGTTCGTGGCGCCGGGACCGGAGGTGCCCATGCAGACCCCGACGCGGCCGGTGACGCGAGCATACCCGTCGGCGGCGTGGGCGCCGCCCTGCTCGTGGCGGACGAGGACGTGGCGCAGCTCCGGGTAGTCGCCGAGCACGTCGTACAGCGGCAGGATGACGCCGCCCGGGTAGCTGAAGAACACGTCCACGCCCTGCTCCAGCAGCGCCTCGCACAGCGCGTCGGCGCCGATCCGGGTGCGGCCGACCGGGCCTGCTCGCCGGACCGGAGCGCGCGGCTTGCCGTCGTTGAGCATGTCCCGCCGCGCCTGCTCGACCGCCGCCGCATGGGCGGTCCCATCCGACGGCACGTGGCTCCGACGGGCGGCGACTGGTCCGGAGGGCGCGGGCGACCCCGTGGGCGCGGGCGACCCCGTGGGCGCGGGCGCCCCGCCGGGCGACTTGCCCGCCTCACGCTTTGTCATCGTCATGCTCGATGCGCCTCCGCGATGCCAGCCGCGCCGTTCGCGGCCGGGAAACGAAGAACCCCCGCCTCCCGGCGAGGGTCCGTTGGTCCTTCGGTGGTGGGTCGCCTATCGGCGTCCGTCCCTCCGTGTCCCTCCGGTCTCCCGCTGGGAGCCGATGACGAGGACGAGGATGTCCTCGATCCCGACGATCAGCGAGCGGATAAGGGAGAGGAGGGTCGCCTCGACGAGGCCGGCGCCGGCGACGGGCATCTGGACGCGTCGGCCGTCAGCCATCACGACGACGGCGACCTGGCGGCGATCACGGCTGGTGCCCGGGACCACGTCGGTGCTGCCTCCACGCGGCGGATCGGACTCGCATGCTCTTGGGACCGGCGGCCCTTCGAGTGCCGCGCAGTCTACGTTCGTTGCACGCACCGCGCAACCATCCCGCTCCGCACCTCCGAGCCGCCTCGCCCGGTGTGCCTCAGGCGGACGTCGCGGACGAGGGGCTCGGCGTGGGCCAGCTGGGCGGCCCCGCGGACTGGGGCCAGGTCGGCGGAGCCTGGATCGGTGTGGCTTCGATCGACGGGTCGCCGTCCGCGACCGGCCAGACAGGCGCTGGCGCCGATCGCGCGCCCGGGTCGATGGCAGCCGCGTGGGCCAGCAGCGCCGCGGCCGGACCAGGCACTGCATCCTCCGCCGCCTCCGGCGATGCCAGCCAGGCGGCGATCTGGCCCAGCCGGTCGAGGTCGACCGGCTCGCTCGATGGCGCATCGGACGGTCGCCCGAGGAGGTAACCCTGGGCGGCCGTGAGACCGAGCGAGCGGACGAGCACGAGCTGCTCCGGCGTCTCGACACCCTCCGCGACGACGAGCGCGTCCCAGCGGCCGGCCAGGTCGCGCAGCGTCTGGAGGATCTGATATGAGGTATCGCGCATCGCGCCGCCCTGCACGAGCGACAGGTCGATCTTCACGATGTCGAATCGGAACTGGCTGAGCAGCCGGAGGCCGGCATTGCCGGCGCCGACGTCGTCGGCGGCGACCCGCAGCCCGGCCGTCCGGAGGGCCTCGATCGACCGACGCAGCTTCGAGAGATCCTCGACGTGCTCGCGCTCGGTCAACTCGATGACGATCCGGTCTCGCTCGATGCCGTACTTCCGGAAGATGGCCGTGAGCGCACCGACGGTGAACTCCGGCGCTTCCAGCGTTCGCGGTGAGAGGTTCAGGCCGAGATGCCCGGTCAGACGATGGGACGCCGCGCCCGCGACGACCGTCTCGAGGCAGGCGAGATCCAGCTCGGTCGTCCGGCCGGCCGCCTCGGCGGCCTCGAACAGGACGCTCGGATTCGCGAACCCGGACTCGGGCAGCGGCCGGATGAGGCCTTCGAAGCCGATGATGTGCCCATCTCCGAGGTCGACGATCGGCTGGTAGACCGCGCGCAGGAGGCGTCGCGCCGTGACGCGTTCGACCGCGGTCGACACCTCCGCACTGCCGCGTTCGGGTCCCGCCGTCAGGTGCGCAGGCTCGAACACATGGACGGTGGTCCGTCCGTGGCGCTTGCCCCAGTACATCGCGGCGTCCGCGAAGCGGAGCAGCTCGTTCCGATCGGCGGCCTGGCTCGGGAAGTCGGCGATGCCGGCCGAGAAGGAGAATGGCTCGACCCGTTCGTTGGGCAGGGTGTCGCCGAGAGCCGCTGCCAGGAGGCGCCCGATCGGGATCGCGCTCGCCTCGGCGGTCGTCTGGGGCATGAGAACGGCGAATTCGTCGCCACCGATCCGGTACGCCCTATCGCTCCGACGGATGCGGCCTGCGATGAGCGAAGCGACACCATGAAGCAGCCGGTCGCCTGCTGCGTGGCCCATCGAGTCGTTGACCTTCTTGAAGCCGTCGAGGTCGATCATGACCAGCGACAGGGCGCCGCCGTAGCGACTGACGGTCGCCAGCTGGCGGTCGAGCTCCTCCTGGAACGCCCGGTGGTTGCCGAGCCTCGTCAATGGATCGATGAGCGCGTCCGCCCGCGCCTGGCCATACGCCTCGTGCAGGAGGCCCCGCGCCCGCTCGAGCTGCTCCGCCGGCTGGACGACCCGTCGGCCGAGCCAGACGACGGCGATTCCAAGGAGCACGACGAGCGCAAGGAGCGCGACATCGGGCCCGAGGACAGCCTCCGCCGGCGCGGTGATGCGGCCGAGGATGCCCGACGTGATCGCGAACGGCAGGACGAACATGGAGAGCAGCGCGAGCCACAGGCGGATGCGCACCAGGCGCGCCCCGCCGCGGACCTCGAACTCGGATTCGTCGAACTGTGGTCGCTCGGTCTCGGTATCCATGCTCACTCGTGCCGTCGCTGACCCCCGGACCACCATTCAACCCCGGGCGGTGCCCTCGTGCAGCCAGGAGGAAGTACTGGGCGGCACGTGACCCTCGGGCCATCCGAACGGGCGCGCGCCCGCGTCCTGCTACCCTCCGCGGGTCATGGACCGGCCGCGCACACTCGTCGAGAAGATCTGGGACGACCACGTCGTCGCCGACGAACCGGGTGCCCCCACTGTCCTCGCGGTGGATCTCCACCTCGTCCACGAGGTCACCTCGCCGCAGGCGTTCAGCGGGCTGCGCGCTCGCGGGCTCCGGGTCCGGCACCCGGAGCGGACCGTTGCCACGGCGGACCACTCGGTGCCTACCCATGACCGGGCGCTGCCGATCCTGGACGAGATGGCCGCCGCCCAGGTCCAGCAGCTGACCGACAACTGCCGCGAGTTCGGCATCCCGCTCCACGGCCTGGGCGCGCCCGGCCAGGGCATCGTCCATGTCATCGGCCCGCAGCTCGGCCTGACGCAGCCGGGGATGACGATCGTCTGCGGCGACTCCCACACGAGCACCCACGGCGCCTTCGGGGCGCTCGCCTTCGGCATCGGCACGAGCGAGGTCGAGATGGTCCTTGCCACTCAGTGCCTGCTCCAGCGCCGACCGAGGTCCTTCGAGGTCCGGGTGGACGGCAAGCTGGCGCCTGGTGTCAGCGCGAAGGACATCATCCTCGCCCTGCTCGCCCGGATCGGCGTCGGCGGCGGCACCGGCCACGTGTTCGAATACACCGGGAGTGCGGTCCGCGGGCTGTCGATGGAGCAGCGGATGACCGTCTGCAACATGAGCATCGAGGGAGGAGCGCGGGCTGGACTCGTCGCGCCGGACGACACGACGTACGAGTACCTCGCCGGTCGGGCGCACGCCCCGCACGGGCCGGCGTGGGACACGGCCATCGCCGCCTGGCGACAGCTGCCCTCCGACGACGGCGCGGCGTACGACCGCTCGATCACGATCGACGCGTCTGCGCTCGAGCCGATGGTCACCTACGGCACGAACCCGGGCATGGGCCTGCCGATCAGCGGCCGGGTTCCCGCCCCGGAGGCCCAGGCCGACCCCGGTCAACGCCGGGCGCTGGAGCGGGCCCTCGAGTATATGGACCTGCGACCGGGGCAGCCGATCCTTGGCCAGCGGGTCGATGTCGTCTTCGTCGGGAGCTGCACGAACGGCCGCATCAGCGACCTGCGGCTCGCCGCCGCCGCGTTGCGAGGCAGGCGCGTCGCGACGGGGGTGCGGATGCTCGTCGTGCCCGGCTCGGACGAGGTGAAGCGCGAGGCCGAACGGGAGGGGCTCGCGGACGTGTTCCGCGCCGCGGGGGCCGAATGGCGCGAGAGCGGCTGCTCGATGTGTATCGCCATGAACGGCGACCAGCTCGCGCCCGGCCAGTACGCGGTCAGCACGTCGAACCGCAACTTCGAAGGCCGCCAGGGACGCGGCGGCCGGACCTTCCTCGCCTCGCCGTTGACCGCTGTCGCGTCCGCCGTCGCCGGCGCCGTCGCCGACCCGCGCCGTCTGCCCGGGATCGAGGCCGTCGCCGGGCTCGGAGGCCGCTGAGCGATGGCCGAGCCATACGCGACGTTCACCAGCCGCGTCGTGCCGCTCCCGGCGGAGAACGTCGACACGGACCAGATCGTGCCGGCCCGCTTCCTGAAGATCACCGACCGGGCCGGGCTGGCGGACGCCCTGTTCCGGGACCGGCGGTTCGACGAGGACGGCCGGCCGAAGGATCCGCCGTTCGTCCTCGACCTGCCGGGGATGGCCGGGCGCCGCATCCTGCTGACCGGCGACAACTTCGGCTGCGGATCATCGCGGGAGCACGCACCGTGGGCGCTCGCCGCGTGGGGCATCCGAGCGATCCTGTCCCCCTCGTTCGCCGACATCTTCCGCAGCAACGCCCTGAAGAAC
>Ga0247727_10004030_pt1 | contig 31691 bp, 29 predicted proteins | sample WisWelCaveWW1625_FD_202498 | JGI IMG/M metagenome (GOLD analysis project Ga0247727, IMG submission 202498) | Biofilm microbial communities from Wishing Well Cave, Virginia, United States - WW16-25 | ecosystem: Environmental > Aquatic > Deep subsurface > Groundwater > Cave microbial mat | place... | reverse complement strand
TCATGCGCCCATCGAAGCCCTTCACCATCTCGACGAGCTTGTGGCGGCCCGCCTCCATGCGCGACGTCCACCAGGTCCCTCCGGCCGTCGAGAGCAGCGAGACGCGATCCCCCTCGCGAGTGCCGGTCTCGAGGAAGCTCGCCACGGCGGCCTTCGCCTGGTTCGCGCGCCAGGGCGTGATGTGGATGTCGTCGAAGACCACCACGAAGGTGCGCGCCCGCTGCTCCTCGGGAGCGTTGTTCGTCGACACCTTCGGCGGCGGCGGCGCGGCCGGGGAGGGCTGCTCGGGCAGCTCGACCGCCTCGAAGCTGACGACCGCCTGCCTGGCGCCGTCCTCGCTCACCAGCATGTCGGCCGCCGTCAGCCCGCGGATCGGCATGCCCTTCTTGTCGGTCACCACCACGTCGACGATCACCTGCTCGAGCTGGGTGGGGAAAGTGGGGGTGTCGGCGGCTGCCGGCTGGGGCGCCTGTGCCGCGGCTTTTTCGGCCGGGGCCGGCGTCGCGGCCTTGGGCGGGGCCTGCTCCTGCGCGAGCAGGCTCGCCGCGAGCACCAGGCTCAGCAGCATCGGTGTGACGGGGTGTCGCTTCATCATTGTCTCATTCCACCTTCACGAAGACCCTGCCGTCCTCGACCTTCACCTCGTACCGCTCGACCTTGAGCTCGGGGTCCACCACGTTCTCACCCGTCGTCACGTCGAAGGTGTAGTTGTGCCACGGACAGCTCACCTCGCGGCCCTCCAGGAAGCCCTGCCCGAGCGGCCCGCCCCGGTGGGGACAGACATTGGTGAGGGCATGGAACGTCCCGCCGACGTTGAACAAGGCGATCGCTCGCTCGCCCACCGTCACCTCAGCGGCCTGACCGGGCGAAAGCTCGGCCACGGACAGGACCGCCACGTACTCGGACATCCAGAACTCCCGGAAGGCCCCCTCCGACCAGTCTATACCAGGCCGGCCGGGGCCAGACCGGCGTAAGATGCGCTCGGCCGTCCCCCTCGAAGGAGAAGGCATGACCTCACGGCGCGCATTCGTCGGTCTCGCGGCGGGAGCCGTCGCGGCGTTCCGCGACGACGGGCTCGATCGGGTGCTCGCGGCCGGCCACGAACAGGCGGACGCCACGCCCGAGGCGGTCGCGTCGGACGAGGCCTACTGGCGCGAGATCCAGCAGGCCTTCACCGTCAACCGCAGCTACGTCAATCTGAACAACGGAGGCGTGTGCCCGTCGCCGCGCATGGTGCAGGAGGCGATGAAGCGCTACCTCGACCTCTCGAACGAGGCGCCCGTCTACACGATGTGGCAGCTGCTCGAGCCGCAGGTCGAGTCGGTGCGGCGCGAGCTCGCGCGCGAGTTCGGCTGCGACGCCGAAGAGCTGGCGATCACGCGCAACGCGAGCGAGGCGCTCGAAGCGGTCCAGCTCGGGCTCGAGCTCCGGCCGGGGGACGAGATCCTCACGACCACACACGACTACCCACGCATGCTCACCACCTGGCGCCAGCGCGAGCGCCGCGACGGCGTGGTGCTGAAGACGATCTCGTTCCCGCTGCCGCCGCCGAGCCTCGACGACCTCTACGAGCGCTTCGAGCGCGCGGTAACAGCGCGGACGAAGGTGATCCTGGTCTGCCACATCACCAACCTGACCGGCCAGGTCTTCCCGGTGAAGCGGATCTGCCGCATGGCGCGCGAGCGCGGGATCGAGGTCATCGTCGACGGCGCGCATGCCTTCGCTCACTTCCCCTTCACGCTCGAGGACCTGGACTGCGACTACTACGGCACCAGCCTCCACAAGTGGCTGTTCGCCCCGCACGGCACGGGCTTCCTCTACGTGCGGCGTTCGAAGATCGGCAAGGTCTGGCCGCTGATGGCGGCCGAGAAGACGCAGGACGGCGACATCCGCAAGTTCGAGGAGATCGGCACGCACCCCGCGGCCAACCACAACGCGATCGCGGAGGCGCTCGTGTTCCACCGCGGCATCGGAACCGCGCGCAAGGCCGCCCGCTTGCGCTACTTGCGCGACCGCTTCATGCGACGGCTCGCCGGGCAGCCGCGCGTGCGCGTCCACACCAGCTTCGACCCCGCGATGTCGTGCGGGATCGGCAACCTGCAGCTCGAGGGCGTCGACTCGGCCGCGCTTGCCAAGCACCTCTTCGACACGCGGCGCATCATCGTCGTGCCGATAAAGCACGCCGAGTTCGAAGGCCTGCGGGTGACGCCGTGCGTCTACACCACGACCGGCGAGGTCGACCGCTTCGCCGAGGCGATCGAGCAGGTGATCGCCAAGGGCCTGCCGGCTTGAGGCCGACCGCCTTCCCGTCGAAGCGAGCGAGCTGAGCGCGTGTACGAGCACGTCCGCGTGTGCCGGGAGTGCGGAGAGGAGTACCGGCCCGAGGTCGTGCGCTGCGCCGACTGCGGCGGCGAGCTCGAGGACCGTCGCCTCGGCGACGAGCGGCCCCAAGAGGCGGCCCCGGACACGACCCACGCGAGCGAGCTCGTCGGCTATCGCGTCCTGTTCCTGACCGCGCGCGCCACCGATCTCGTGCCGCTGGCCGAGCGCTTGCGCCAGGGCGAGATCGAGTACCGGCTCGCGGAGCAGCCGGGCGCCGTGGAAGGGGCGCCACCGCGCTACGCGATCCTCGTCCGCGACGGCGACGCCAGGGTTGCGCTCGCGGCCGTGACCGACCTCATCGCTCCTCACGAGGACGCCGCGGACGTGCACGCCGTAGAGACGCGCTTCGACCCGGAGCAGGGCTACCTGCGATGTCCCGCCTGCGGCGCCGCACCGCCTCCGGGCGCGACCGAGTGCCCCGAGTGCGGGCTGGGCCTGGGCGGCAGGGAAGCGGCCGAAGAGCCGCGCGAGTGAGCGTGCCCCCGGGAACGAGCGAGGCCGGGCTCGCGGAGCGCGCCAAGCAGCTCGCCCTCGAGACCGGCTTCGACTTCGCCGGCTTCGCCCGGACCGACTCGCCACCGGACCTCGCGTTCTTCGCCTCGTGGGTCGCGCGCGGCTACGCCGGCGAGATGGCCTACCTCACTGGCCAGGTCGCGAAACGCAGCGACCTGCGCGTCGCGTTCCCGTGGGCGCGCTCGGTGCTCTGCGTGGGCCTGCAGTACGACACACCCCATGCCTACTCGACGGACGCGCCCCTGGAGCACGGCTGGATTTCCCGCTACGCCTGGGGCGACGACTACCACGAGGTCATGAGCACGATGCTGGAGCGCCTGCGCGAGCGGCTGCACGCGGAGCTCGGATCGTTCCAGGCACGAAGCTACGTCGACACGGGTCCGCTCGCCGAGAAGGCGTGGGCAGCGGCCGCGGGCCTCGGGGCGCTCGGCAAGAACACTTGCCTGCTGCACCCCGAGCACGGCTCCTGGTTCTTCCTGGGTGAGCTCGTCACCGATCTCGACCTGCCGCGCGACCTCCCGAGAGCCGACATGTGCGGGACCTGCACCGCCTGCCTCGAGGCCTGCCCGACGCAGGCGTTCCCGGCTCCCTTCGTCCTCGACGCGACACGCTGCATCAGCTATCTCACGATCGAGCTCAGGGGTGCCCTACCCGAGGCCCTGCGCGAGGGTTTGGGCCGGCACGTCTTCGGTTGCGACATCTGCCAGGACGTCTGTCCGTGGAACCGGAAGCGCCGGCAACGGGGCGGCGCGGCGTTCGAGCCGCGGGCCGAGGCGCTTCTTCCCGACCTTGCCGAGCTCGCGGGGCTCGACGACGCGGCGTTCCGCGAACGCTTCCGCCGCAGCCCGGTGAAGCGCGCGAAGCGGCGCGGCCTGCTGCGCAACGTGGCCGTCGCGATCGCGAACGCCGGGGGCGCCCGTCACCGCCCACAGCTCGAGCGCCTGGCGCGGGACGCGGATCCGCTGGTCGCCGAGCACGCGCGCTGGGCGATCGAGAGGCTCGACGCGCGGCTCAGCGCAGGCGCAGGCTCTTCCGGAGGGTGATCGTGTGGCGCGAGCCGCTCGGCAGCTCGACCTCGACCCCGCGCGTGGCGAGCACCGCCGCGCCGCCCGCGGCGCCGCCGAGCAGGCCGCCCTTGAGCGCGCCCGAGCCGCCGTCGGCGATCGCTCCGATCACGGTGCCAGCGGCGGCCGCTCCGCCCGCGATCTTCGCGTCTTTACCCTTGCTCGAACCGGCCGTCACGTCGACGCCGGTCGCGTCGATCTTGTAGCTGCGGCCCGACGCGCGGACCTCGTCGAAGGCGACCACGAGCCGAGCCCGGCCCTTCACGCGCCCCGACCTTTGGGCGCTCACCACGTGCCCCCTCACCTCCGAGCCGCTCGGCAGCAGGACGTCGCCGTCCACGCTCACGTCCTCGGCGAGCTCGGCCACGACGGGATCCTCCGCCTGGGCGGTCTTGGTGGACAAGGCCTGCTGCAGCACGACCTTTAGCGCTGTTCCGGAAGCCACGATGCGCGGGTGCTGTGTCGGTGTCGGGACGGGCGTGGGTTTCGGCGTGGGCACAGGCTCCACGGCGACCGCCACGGGCGCGGCCGCAGTAGGCTCCGGCTGTGCCGCAGGCGGGGCCTGGGGGATGGCCGGCGGTCGGGCCTCGGAGACAGGCGGAGCCGCTTCAGCCAGCGCGGGAGTGGCCGCGGCGGCGGGCGCTGCAGACGATGGCGCACCGGCGTCGGCCGTGCGCGCGGCGGGGCGCTGGCACGCGGCCGGCGCGAGCCCGATCAGAACGAAGGCGACAGTCAGTAGCCGCTTCATGGAAGGCCTCCCGAGAGCCATTCTACGCGCCACCAAGAATGCCGCGGCTCTGGCCCCGTTGGAGACGTGACGTGCATCACCAACCCTGCGCCACCCTGACATCGCCCTTAGAATGGCGAGCGCGGGCGGTCGACAGCCCCTGAGGGGAGTGCTCATGAAGAGGATCCTGCTCGCGGTTGGCGCGCTGCTGGTGGTCGTCGGCGTGGGAGTGGCCGGTTACGCCGGCTACCTCGTCTCGCAGCTGAACACGAAGGAGCTGCAGACGTCGCTGCTGAAGCAAGCCGAGGCCACGCTCGGCACGCAGGTCCGGGTGCGCGAGATGGACATCTCGCTCCTCTCGGGGGTCACCCTCCACGGCATCACGGTCGCCAACCCCGCGCCGTTCGGGGGCGAGCTTCTGACCGCCGATTCCTTCGTCCTGCGCTACCGACTCCTGCCGCTCGTAGCCGGGCGCTTCGAGGTGGAACGGCTCGGCCTCGAGAACCCGGCCCTCGCGCTGGCGATGGATGCCAAGGGTGGTTTCAACTACGAAAGGCTCGGGCGGCCCCCCGCGAAGGGTGCGGCCACGGCCCCCGCTGCGGCGGCGCCCGTGAGCGCTGCCCCGCTGCGGATCGTCATGAAGTCGCTCGCCGTGGAGAACGGACGGGTCCTGATGAACGACCACGCGAAGGCGCGCCTCGTGGCCGTGGAGGACATCGACTTCCGGAGCGCGTTCGAGGTCACGGGCAGCACCGCGCAGGGAGCGGGAGAGGTGACGATCGGGAAAGCCAACGTCGCGGACGTGCTCTTCATGAGCGGGGTCCGCGCGCCGCTTTCGATGTCGAAGGAGAGGGTCACGCTGTCGCCGATCCGGGGCGAGCTCGCGGGTGGAGTCGTATCGGGAGAGCTGAAGGTCGACCTGAAGGGGGGCTTCGGGTACACGACCGAGCTCGTGGTGAAAGGCGCCCGGGTCAAGACGCTGCTCGAGCAGGCGGGGTCCGCGGCGGTCGTGTCCGGCACGCTCTCGGCCAAGGCGCATTTCGCAGGCAAGGGCGGGCTCGCGACGATGCGCGGCCAGGGCAGCGCGGACGTCGCCTCGTGCCGCGCCGAGAATAGCCGCGTGCTTTCGCTCGTCGCGACGGTGCTCCAGGTGCCCGAGCTCGCCAACCCCGACTTCGAGTCCTGCCGCGTGGAGTTCAAGCAGACCGGGAGCCGCTTCGCGACACCCGTGGTGGACCTGACGGGTGACGCCGTGCGCCTCTCGGGCCGTGGAAGCTTGAACCTCGACACGAGCGGCCTCGACTACGAGATGACGCTGGGCCTCGCCCCGAAGCTGCTTGCAAAAATCACGCGCCCCGAGCTGCGCGCGGGCTTCAAGCAGGGCGGCGACGGCTTCGCGACGATCGACTTCCGCCTCTTCGGCACTACCCTCGAGCCCAAGACGGATCTCTTGTCGCGCGTCGGCAAGGCCGCGGCCAGCGGCGTCGCCAAAGACCAGGTCAACAAGCTCCTGAAGAAGAAGCTCTTCTGACGTCCGTGGCGGCGGTCCGGCTGCCGGCTGGCGTGCGGCTCGTCCTAGAATCCATGTGGTGGCCACTCGGGCCAGAGGGTCGGCATGAGCCGTAGCGAGGGGCGCAGAGTACGACCGGCGGCGCTCGCCACGCTGGCCGTCGCGCTCGCGCCTTTGGCTGCTGCCACGGCCCAGTCTTACGTCGTGCACTCCTACACGGTCATGGAAGGGCTGCCCGCGCCCGCCGTGTACTCGCTGGCACAGGACCCCTCGGGGACCATGTGGTTCGCCACCCGAGCGGGGATCGCCTCCTACGATGGTGTGACCTGGACGACTCACCCCGACCGCAGGACCCCGCCCGCGCACGACTTCCGGATCTTGAGCCGTGACGAGGGGGGCGCGATCTGGGCGGCTTCGCAGCGTCTCGGGCGTGTTCTCGTTCGATCCTCCGCTGGCGAGTGGAATGCCCTTCCCGATCCACCGCGGCCCGCGGAGCACTTCCTCCGCACGACGGCCCTCGTGGTGAGCCGGGACGGACCGGCTCCGACCGTCGCCCTCGGCTGCGGGGCCGGAGGAGGTCTCTACCTGTGGCGCGAGGGCAGCTGGACCCACCTCGGCGCCGAGCAGGGACTGCCGTCGCCGGTCATCCGAGGGCTGGCTGCGTGGAGAGGCGAGCTTTACGTGGCCACGGCCGCGGGGCCCGCCCGGGTCTCGCGCTCGGGGGTCGTCACCTCGCTAGCCACGGCGCTTCCGGAAGGCGTGCGCGACGTCGTTGCGCTGGCCGTGACCGGGACTCCCGCGCAAGGCGAGAGCACGCCCCCCGATCTCTGGCTGCTCGGGCGCCGCTTCCTCGGCCGGCTGCGCGACGGGGAGCTCAAAGAGGTCGCCCGCGGCTTCGACCTCGGTCTCTTTGACGCCGAGTCCCCGGCGATCGTCCTGCCCGACCCGCCCCGGGCCGTCTACTGCGCCTCGCCGTACCTGATCCTGCGGGTGGATCTCGGCTCGGGCAAGGTGGAGCGGCTGGGCGAGCGCAACGGCCTCGCGAGCGACGGGGCCGCGGCGCTGCTGAAGGACCGGGAGGGCCACGTCTGGTTCGCCGGCCCGCGCGGCGCCGACAAGATGGTCTCGCGGCGCTTCGGCAGCTACCGCCAGACCCACGGGCTGCTGTCGAACGAGGTCAGCGCGATCGCCGAGCCGTGGCCGGGCGCGCTCGTCTTCGGCCACAACACCGGCCTCACCCTGTTCCGGGACGGTGCGTTCCAGCGACTGCCGTTCGCCTCCTCCGACTCGAACCCGGCCGCCCTCCCGCGCGTGCTCGACCTGCAATCCGACGGTCGTGGTGGCGCGTGGCTCATCGCGGCCGGCCGTGGCCTGGGCCGCCTCAGCTCGGCCGCGACTGTCGAGTGGTTCAAGGCTCCGCGGCCCCACGCCGGCCAGGAGTCGAGCCTGCTCGTCGAGCCAGACGGGTCGGTGCTCGTGGCGGCGCGAACGGCGATCCTGCGCTTCGACGGCCGGAAATGGACGCCGGTCGCGGACAAGGCGCCGTTCAGCACTTATGTCCGCCGCATGGCCCGCGGTCGGGACGGCACGCTCTACCTCGCGACGACCACGAGCGGCGTGCTCGCCATGCGCGGGGACCAGGTGGCGGCCCTACGCGGCCCCGACGAGCCCGGTTCGCGCAGCGCCTTTGCCGTCCTGGAGGATCACGCGGGCGAGCTCTGGGTGGGCACGCTCGCGGGCCTGCTGGTACTCCGGGACCACACGCTTCTGCGTCCAGCGCCGGACGCGCTGCGCGTCAGCGAGCCGGTCTACTTCGTGTCGGGCGAGGCGCCGGGCACGCTGTGGCTCGGTACCGACCGCGGCGTCCTGCGTTGGGACGGCAAAGCACTCCAGCGCTTCACGCCGCGCGAAGGACTCGCGGGCTGGGAGACCAACCGTGCGGCCGGCTTCACCGACAGCCACGGCAGGATCTGGATCGGCACCGAGGACGGCGTCTCGGTCCACGGCGAAGAGCCGGATCGAGCACCGGCTGTGGCCCCGCTCGTGGCCGTGACCATGATCGAGGCGGGGAACCAGAGCTTCGCGGCCGGCGAAGCGCTTCTGCTTCCCCACGGCCGGAACTCCCTGACCTTTCGCTTCCGCGCGGTGTCGTGGCTCGACGAGCGCCAGGTCGCGGTCCGCTGCCGACTCGAGGGCTTCGAAGACGCCTGGTCGGCCGAGCTGCCACCCCGGACCCGGGAAGTGCGCTACACCAATTTGCCTCCCGGCCGCTACCTCTTCCGCGTCAAGGCCGCGAGTGCTTCGGGCGTGTGGTCGGAGGAGTCCGCATCGTCGCTGGTGACGATACGCAGGCCCCCTTGGACGGAGTGGTGGTTCCGACTGCTCGTGATGGCGGGCGCCGCCTGTGCCCTGGTGGCGGCCGTCAAGCTCGGGGTGCGCTGGCGTTACGCCGAGAGCCTGGAGTCGGAGGTGGCCGAGCGGACCCGAGCGCTTCGCGAGTCGGAGTCGCGCTACCGACAGCTCTTCCTGGACCCCTCGATCCCGAAGCTGCTGGTGGATCCCGAAACCGGCCTGGTCCTGGACGCCAACGACTCGGCCTCGTCGCTGGCGCGGGTGGGTGGCAGCGCGGTCGGCCGCGGCGTGGCGGAAACGCTCGTCCCGGGCCTGCCGGACGCCGTGCGGAGCGCCGCCTCTGGCCACGAGTCGCATTTCGTGGCGAAGCTCGACTCCCGGCCCGGGGGACCGCGCGAGCTGGAGGTGCGGACAAAGCCGATCGAGCTCGGGGGCAAGATCAAGGTGCTCGTCCACGTGCAGGACGTGACCGAGCGCCGGCGGCTCGACGAGGAACGCATCAAGGCGAGCAAGCTCGAGTCGATGAGCCTGCTAGCCGGCGGCCTGGCCCACGACTTCAACAACCTGCTGATGTCGATCTTGAGCCACGTGGGCGTCGCCCGGCAGCGCGCCTCCCGCGGGCTCGACGTGGCCTCGAACCTGGCCGCCGCCGAGAACGCGCTGATGCACGCGAGCGGACTGACGCGGCAGCTCCTGAGCTTCGCCCGCGGCGGCGAGCCCGAGCGCCGGCTGGTGCGGCTTCCTGCGCTGCTCCGCGAAACGGCGGGCCTGGCCCTGGCGGGCTCGCGATCGACCTGCGCGTGGGAGCTCCCCGAGGACCTCTGGCCTGCGGAGGTGGACCGCGGTCAGATCGGCCAGGTCGTGGGCAACCTCGTCCTCAACGCGAGCCAGGCCATGCCGCGCGGCGGGAACGTGAGCGTGCGCGCCTCGAACGTCGCGGCCGTGGAGCTCGCAGGACTGCCGCTGCCATCCGGGCGCTACGTCCGCTTCTCGATCAGCGACGAGGGCGTGGGTATCCCGGCCGACCTCATCGACAAGGTCTTCGACCCCTACTTCACCACCAAGGAGCAGGGCCAGGGCCTCGGGCTCGCCAGCTCCCACTCGATTGTCCGCCGCCACGGCGGACACATCCGCGTCGACTCCAAGCTCGGGAGCGGCACGACCGTGACCGTGTATCTGCCGGCCCCAGCGGACGGCTAGCCTTCCGGCAGCAGGTAGATGCCGCCCTCGTCGTACACGGCGACCCACGACGTGTGGCGCGTGAGCTTGCCCGTCAGCACCAGCGCGCCGAGCGGGCCGTGAATGAGGCGCTCGACGGTTCGCTTGGCGCCGCGGGCACCCGGTGCGGCCTGCGCGGCCTGCTGCGCGGCGAAGCGCGCGGCCTCGGGGGTCACGCGGACCCGCGCCGAGTGACGGCGCTCCACGGCCGAGGTGAGCTCCGCGAGCGCTCGTCCCACGATCATCTCCACGTCGTCGGGATCGAGGCCGCGGAAGTAGACGACCTCGTCGACGCGGTTGAGCAGCCCGAGCCCGAACACCTTGCGCAGCTCGTCCTCGCTCGGCGCGGCGTTCCCGCTCGAAGCACCCGGGTTCGACGTCATCACCACCACGAGCTGGCGCGCGTCGGCCGTGCGGCCGTGGGCATCGCTGATGCGGCCCTCGTCGAACATCTTCAGGAATACGTCGAGGACGCGGGGGTGCGCCTTCTCGATCTCGTCGAGCAGCAACAGCGCCTGGGGCTTCTGGCGCAGCGCGATCGTGAGCCGGCCTTCCCGCTCGGCGCCGGGATGGCCCGGTGGCGGCCCCAAGAGCCGCACGACCGACTGCTCCTCGCGCAGCTCCGACATGTCCATCCGGATCATCCCCGAGGCGGAGCCGAAGAGGTGCTCGGCGAGCAGGCGCGCGGTCTCGGTCTTGCCGACGCCGCTCGGGCCCACGAAGAGCAGCACCGCGAGCGGGCCTTGTCGGCCGCGGGTCGAGCCGAGCGCCAGCCGCAGCCGCCGCGCGACCCTTCCGATCGCCTCCTCCTGGCCCAGCACGCGCTCGCGCAGGTAGTCCTCGAGCGCGAGGATCCGGCCGCGCATGCCGGTGTCGAGCGTCTCGGTGACCAGGTCGAGCGGAAGCCGGCGCCGCTCGGCGAGCACGCGCGCGATCGTCAGCGGCGTCACGAGCGGCGCGTCCGCCTCGCTGGCGCCCGCCCGCCCCGGAGTGGGCGGGCCCGTCCGCTCGGCCGCCTTGTCGACGAGCTCGATCGCCTTCTCGGGCAGCTTGCGGTCGGGCTCGAAGCGGACCGAGAGGTCGACCGCGGTCACGAGAGCCTCGTCGGCGATCGAGACGCCCCGCTCGCGCTCGAGGCGCGGGCGCAGCTCGCGCAGCTTCTCCAGGGCCTCGTCGCGGCCGGCCCGATCCAGCGCGGTCGCCGCGGGACCCGCGCCGAAGACCTCGGGGCCCCGCCCGGCCTCGAGCAGGGCCGCGCGGAGCTTGGCCGGCTCGGCGCCGGCGGCGCGGACGATGCGCGAGGTGACGACGTCCACGTCCTCGGCGAGTGCCGCGAGCAGGTGTGCGACGCCAACGCCCTGGCCTGGCCCGGCGAGGTCGTCGGCCGCGGCGAACACGGCCTTGCACGTGAGCGAGCGAGACAGCGGCCCCCGCGGCGGGCCCTCCACCGTGCCGCGCCCGAGCTGCGTGCGCGCGCGCCGGCGCAGCCGGGTCGCTTCGATGCCGCACGACGAGAGCGCCTTCAGCAGCCGCGCGTTCTCGTCGCGCACGAGCGCGGCGTTCGTACCGAGCTCGCCGGTGGCGACGCCCGAGCCCAGCTTGCCGAGGCTCAGGGCGCCGATCAGCAGGTGGGCCGACTCGATGAGCGGGTGCCCGCCTGCCGCCGCCTCGCCCGCCGCGATCATCCAGGCCGCTTCCGCGCCTGGGCTCAGGTTCATTCGCCCGCCTCCGATCGGTGAGTTCGGAGGATTATGCCTCGCCCGAGGCCAGCTTCGGCATTCAACCCGGGCGGAACGCCGGCGCACGGTCTGCGGGGTCGAAGAGCGCGCTCGCGATTCCCATCCGCTCGGCCAGTCCCTCGAGCGCGTCGCGGTCGAAGCCTTCGGATACCCGGGTGATCCGCCCATCCCGCCCCACCAGGAACAGCGTAGGGACCGCTTCGAGCTGCAGCGCCGCGGCGAGCGGGTACGGCAAAGGCTCGAGGCGGATCGGCACGGAGAGCGAGAGCTCGGCGGACAACTCGCGTGCCGTCGCGGCGTCGTCCTGCAGCACGAGCACGGCGGTGCCACGCGTGCGACGGCGGTGGATCCGCTCGAAGAAGGGGATCGTCAGGCGCGTCGTGGAACAATCGCGGTGGCCGATCAGGACGAGCGCGTCGCCGTCCCGCCACGCCTCTTTGAGCGGATGGCCACGCCCGTCGGGGTCGTCGAGGACCAGGTCGGGGAAGTCTCCGCTCGAGCGGGCGCCGGGGCTCATGCTCACGCCTCGACGAAGTCGACGCTGACGCGCTTCGGGATGACGCCGGCTTCGAAGCCGCGGTCGAGGAAGAGCTGGACGGCGCGCCGGCCGCGCTCCCCCATCTCGAGCGTCATGTCGTTCACCCACATCCCCACGAAGCGGTCGGCGACTGCCGGGTCCATGCCCCGGGCGAAGCTCATCGCGTACTCCAGGGCCTGGGGGCGATGCGCGAGCGAGTGCTTCACCGTCTCGCGCACCAACCGGGTGAGCCGCGCCATCAGCTCGCCGCCGAGATCGCGCCTCACGGCATTGCCGCCCAGCGGCAGCGGCAGGCCCGTCTCCTGCTTCCACCACGCGCCCAGGTCGACGAGCTTCACGAGCCCCTCGCCTCCGTACGTGAGCTGGCCCTCGTGGATCACGAGCCCCGCCTCGGCTCGGCCCTCGCGCACCTCGTCCAGGATCCGGTCGAACGGCACGACCTGCGTTGCGACGCCGGGCGCAAACAGCTGGAGCGCGAGGTAGGCCGACGTCAGCGTGCCGGGAACGGCGATCGTCATGCCGGCGATCGCCTGGGGCTCCACGGCCTCGCGCGCCACGAGCAGCGGCCCGTAGCCGTCGCCGATCGAACCGCCGCAGGGCATGAGCGCGTAGCGCTCGGCAACGAACGGGTACGCGTGGAACGAGATCGCCGTCACCTCGTGGCGGCCCTCGCGGGCGTGGCGGTTGAGCGCCTCGATGTCGGCGAGCACGTGGCTCACCTCGAGGTCGCCCGTCGGTATCCCGCCGCGGGCGAGGCCGTAGAACATGAACGCGTCGTCGCTGTCGGGGCTGTGGGCGATGGTGATCTTCATTCGCAGCGTCTCGATACGGCCATAATAGCCTGACGCCGCGCGGGCCGACCTGCGATGCGACCTCACGCGGCGCGCTAGGTGCCAGCAGCAGCGGCCGTCACAGGTCTCAGCCTGGCTGCGGCCTGCGCCGCAGCACCTGAAGCAGCGCGGCTTTGTTCTGGAACGCGACGGCGCCGAGGATCAGCCCGGCCCCGGCCCATTGCGGCGGCGTGAGTCGCTCGCCCAGCAGCACGAACGCGAGCACCAGGGTCACGAGCACCTCGAGCGAGCTCAGCATTGACGCGCGGCTTGGCCCGACGAGCGCCATCCCGGCGAGAAACGCGATCATCGAAACCACGGTCGACACGACGGCGATCGCGGCTGTGGCCAGCCAGGCGCGCGGGTCGCGCGGCAGCGACAGGCCCGGACCGAGCCAGGCGAAGACGACGCACAAGAGCGCCGCGACCTGGACCAGGTGCAGCGCGAGCACGCGCGCCGGCACGCCTCTTCCGAAGCGGCTGCTCAAGACCACGTAGCCCGCGTAAACGAACGCCGCCGCGAGGGCCCAGGCGACGCCCCGCGCAGGCAGCCCGGAATCCAGCCTGAGCCCGCCCGCCGTGAGCGCGCACCCGGCGAAAGCGGCGAGCGCGGCCAAGAGCGCGCGCCACGTCAGCCGCTCGACGCCGGCGAGCGTGGCCAGCACCGCCACGATCACGGGGTAGCTGAAGAGGAGAAGTGCCGTGACCGAGGCCGGCAGTGCGTCGAGCGCCATGAAGTAGGCGATCGAGTTGAAGACGAAGACCGAGCCGATGCCCCAGAGCCGCACGCGCACGCGCAGCGGCGGGCGGGGGCCGCGCTCGAGGAGCTCGAGGCACACGAGAGCGATCAGGTAGCGCCACGCGAGCAGCGGCAGCGGCTCCACACCCGCCGCGTAGGCTACTTTGCCGAAGATCGGCTGCACGCCGTAGGCGATGGTGCTGATCGCGATGAGCGCTAGGCCGCGCGCTTCGCTCGCCTGGGCAGGGGCCACGGCCCGAGAGTATAGAATCGGCCGGCTGCACGGTACGCGCGGGACGACTCGACGGGTTCACCTTGTCACGCGGATGTCGCGCGGCGGAACAGCGTGGGCAGGCTTCTCGTACGGCAATCTGGATATCCAGGAGGCTCCGTGAACGACAACGCGTTGGTCCTGAAAGGCATACGCAAGGCCTTCGCCGGGCACGTCGCGGTGAAAGACCTCTCGCTCGAGGTGCCGCGCCACAGCGTTGTCGGCCTGCTGGGACCGAACGGGGCGGGCAAGACCACGACACTTCGGATGGTGATGGACATCCTCGGGCCCGACGCCGGCACGATCGAGATCCTCGGCCAACCCGCGGACCACGCCGCCCGCGACCGCATCGGCTACATGCCCGAGGAGCGCGGGCTCTACCCGCGCATGGTGCTCGAGGAGCAGCTCGTGTTCATGGCCGCGATCAAGGGCGTGGCGGAGAAGGAGGCCAAGAGACGGCTCGGCCCCTGGCTCGAGCGGCTGTCGCTCTCCGACTGGCGCAAGCGCAAGACCAACGAGCTGTCGAAGGGCATGCAGCAGAAGGCTCAGTTCATCGCCACGGTGCTGCACGAGCCCGAGGTGCTGATCGTGGACGAGCCGATGAGCGGGCTCGACCCCGTCGGCATGGACGTGATGCGCGAGGCGATGCTCGACCTGTGCCGCTCGGGCACCACCATCGTGCTGTCGAGCCACCAGATGGAAACCGTCGAGAAGCTGTGCGACCGTGTGGCGCTCATCAACCGCGGCGAGAAGATCCTCGACGGGGCGGTGTCCGAGGTGAAGGCCCGCCACGGCAAGAACACCGTGGCGCTCGCCTTCGAGGGCGACGGCGCGTTCATCGAGTCGCTGCCCGGGGTGGCCAAGGTCACGGACTTCGGCCAGTACCTGGAGGTGCGGCTACACGACGGGCAGGACGCGCAGCCGCTGCTGCGCGAGGCCGCCGCAAGGCTGCGGCTGCGCCGCTTCGAGATCGTCGAGCCGAGCCTGCACGACATCTTCGTCGAGACCGTGACCCGCCACGGCCAGGAGGCGGCGTGAGCGCCAAGCTCTGGGCCATCGTGAGGCGCGAGTACATCGAGCGCGTCCGCACCAAGGCCTTCGTGATCGGCACCATCCTGGGCCCGCTGGTGATGGCGGCGATGATGATCGTGCCGGCGCTCGCCGCGCGCTCGAAGAGCAAGCCGCTCCGGGTCGCCGTGGTCGACGCCACCGGGGAGCTGCGCCAGGCCGTGGAGGCGGCGCTGCGCGAGGCCAAGGTCGACGGCCGGGCCCGCTTCGACATCCAGTCGGGAGGCGCGGGCGCGCCCGAAACGGCGGAGGCGCAGCTCAAGCAAGCGGTGCTCCAGAAGAAGATCGACGGCTACCTGGCCCTGCCGAAGGACGCGGTCGCCACCGCCTCGGCCAGCTATTTCGGGCGCAACGTGACCAACCGCATCGACCTCCGCACGATGGAGCGCACGGTGAGCGCGGTGCTGGTGGCCCGGCGCCTGGCGAGCGCCGGGCTCGACCCGACCAAGGTCAAGGACATGACGCTCGAGCTGGACATGAAGACGATCCGGCTCTCGGAGCAGGGCGAGCGCGAAGACAAGGGAGCGGCCACGATCCTCGCGCTGATCCTGCTGATGATTCTCTACGCGAGCATTCTGATCTGGGGACAGGCGGTGCTGACCTCGGTGATCGAGGAGAAGACGAGCCGGGTCGTCGAGGTGATGGCCGCGGGCGTACCCTCCACGACACTGCTGATGGGCAAGCTCATCGGCGTGGGCAGCGCCGGGCTCACGCAGTTCCTGGTCTGGGCGCTGTCGCTGCTGGGCGTGTCGCTCGCCGCGGCGGGGGGAATCGGCTCGTTCTCGATGCCCGAGCTCACCCCGTGATGCTGGTGTCGTTCGTGCTCTTCTTCCTGCTCGGGTTCCTCTTCTACGCGGCGCTCTACGCCGCCGTCGGGGCCTCCGTGAACACGGTGCAGGAGGCCCAGGGCCTGGTCTTCCCGATCATGCTGCCGATCATCCTGGCGATGGTCTCGTTCCCCGCGGTGCTCGAGGCTCCGGAGGGGCCGCTCGCGGTGACGGTCTCGATGATCCCAGGGATGTCGCCGCTGATCATGTTCCTGCGCATCGTGGTGCTGACGCCACCGCTTTGGCAGATCGCGCTCTCGATCGCGCTCCTGGTCCTCGGCATCGTGGCGGTGGTCTGGGTCGCGGCGCGCGTCTACCGCGTCGGCATCCTGATGTACGGGAAGCGGCCCACGTTCCCCGAGATCGTGCGCTGGGTGCGGCACGGCTGAAAAGGCCGGCACGAGCCACGGGTTTTCAAGGGAGGTAGACGATGTCTCACCAGAAGGAAGCCGCAAAGGCGGGGATCACCTTCGGGACGGCTCTGGCGATCGCCATCTCGTGGAGCCAGCACAAGTCCATCCTGTGGGCGATCGTCCACGGCCTTCTTTCCTGGCTCTACGTCATCTACTACGCGGGCACGCGCTGAGCCATCAGCCTCCGGAATCAGCGGCCTCGGCCGCGACACCCGGCGGCGTGTCGTCGTCGAGGTGGTCGAGGTAGCCCTCGGGTAGCGCGACCCTCTGCGTGCCGCCCGTCTTGCCGCGCGGCACGCGCATCGCTTCGGGCGGATACGCGAGCGACCGGTCCACGACCGCGAGCGCGTCCCGAAGCTCGGCGAGGCCGCTCACCTGCATCAGCCGCTGGCGCAACGGCGCTCCGCCCGGGAAGCATTTGGTGTACCAGCTCGAGTGCTTACGGAAGGCGCGCATCGCCGGTGCCTCGTCGCCGAGCCAGCCGACCAGAAGCCGCGCGTGCTCGAGCATCACGTCCACGACGCCACCCAGGAGCGGCGGATCCTCGGGCTCGCGGCCTTCGAAGACGCTCGCCAGGTCCCGAAACAGCCACGGCCGTCCCAGGCAGCCGCGTCCCGCGATCACTCCGTCGCAGCCGGTGCTGCGCATCATCCGCAGCGCATCCTCGGCCTCCCAGATGTCGCCGTTGCCGAGCACGGGGATGCGCGTCACGCTGCGCTTGAGCTCCGCGACCTTGTCCCAGCGCGCCTCGCCGTCGTATAGCTGCGCGGCGGTGCGGGCGTGGAGCCCGACGGCCGCGCAGCCCTCCTCCTGGGCGATGCGGCCGGCTTCGAGGTAGGTCTCGTGGTCCTCGTCGATCCCGATCCGGAACTTGATCGTGACCGGGACTTCGCCCGCGGCCGCGACCGCCGCTTTCACGATCCCGCGCAGCAGCCTGGGCTTGAGCGGGATGGCGGCGCCGCCGCCCTTGCTCGTCACCTTGCGCACCGGGCAGCCGAAGTTCAGGTCGATGTGGTCGACGCGCCGCTCCCCCACGAGCAGGCGCACCGACTCGCCGACGTAATGCGGGTCGACCCCGTAGAGCTGCAGGCTGCGCGTCTTTTCCTCGGAGTCGAAGCTCGCGAGCAGCAGCGTCTTGCGGTTGCCCTCGACGAGCGCACGCGCCGTGATCATCTCGCTCACGTAGAGCCCGGCGCCGTAGCGGCGGCAGAGCGTGCGGAAGGGCGGGTTCGTGACGCCGGCCATCGGAGCGAGCACGACCGGCGGCCAGACCGCGAGCGGGCCGATCCGCAGCGGGGTGAACTCGCCGGGCGTCGCGGGAGCGACGTCGCGGTTGAGCGCGCTGCGGTAGCGAGGGTCCATGGCCGAAGATCCCAGTCTACGGGAAGCCGGCCCGCGCGCCGCGGTTCAGCCCGTCCGCCCGCACCGGCGGATCTCCCGGAGCCGTTCAGCAAGCGCCTGGGTGTCGAGGGGCTCGATCGGAGTTGCCGGTGCAGAGCAAGAGGATGTTATAAGGCTCCACGCTCGCCGCCCGGACTCTTGACCGCGCGCCAAGTGATCGAGTGGACCGTTCCGGTGAGCTCCTCGCGGGTGACGCCCCAGCCGGCGAGCATCGCGTCCGCCTCCTCGGGGGCGACCTTGACGAGCGAGGCAAGATAGTCCTCGTCCTTCAGGATCTCGACCGCTCCCAGGCCGGCGGCCTCGATCATCGCGAAGTATTCACGCCGGTCCGACGCGCCCGCCACGCAGCCGCACCAGGCGAAGACGTCCTTGGCCACCGCCTCGGGCAGCGGCCGCTCGAGCACGATGTCGGACACCACGACGCGGCCGCCCGGCTTGAGCACGCGCGACACTTCGCCGAACACCGCGGCCTTGTCGGGCACCAGGTTGATCACGCAGTTGCTGGTCACGGCGTCGGCGGTGCCGCTCTCGACCGGCAGCCTTTCGAGCCGCCCCTGGTGGAACTCGACGTTCGAGGCGCCTGCAGTCGCCGCCGTGTCGCGCGCCCGCTCCAGCATCTCGGGCGTCATGTCGACTCCGATCACCCGGCCCGTGGGCCCCACCTGCTTCGCCGCGAGGAGCGCGTCGAGCCCAGGTCCCGACCCGAGGTCCACGACGGTCTCGCCCGTCGCGAGCTTCAGGTGGCCGAGGGGCGCACCACAGCCGAGACCGAGGTTGGCCTCCTCGGGCACGCCCGCGAGCTCGCCCGGCGTATATCCGACCTCCTGCGCGATGCCTGCGGACGCCGGCCTGCTACAACAGCCTGCTGCCGCCGTGGGCGCCGGGGCGCAACACGACGTGCCCTGCACCGCGATTTCAGCATAGCGGCGGCGCACCTCCGTAACGATTCCCTCGTCCTTCCCCGTTTCCGTCGTCACGTTCGCCATACCAGAGTCTCCCTTCGAGGCCACCTTGCCTCGCTTAACGCCTCGTCGCCTACGCCCCAGTCGCGCGCACGCCTCCCGGCGCTGGGCGCGCGTCTCCCGTCGCCGGACCGCAGCTGCAGTCACCGGGTCCGCAGGCGTTCGCCGCCGCGAAACCTTCCATCAGGTGGTCGAACGCACCCGGGCAGCATGCCTCGGTCGCGCCGCGCACCGCCGCGAGCAGGTCGCCGAGCGACTCGAGCACCGCGGCACGCCGCCCCGCGGGAATCCGCTCCAGCACCTGCCGCGCGAAGTCTTCCTCTCGGTCGGCCACCCCGAGCGCCGCGCGCCGGCCCGCCGCGCTCAGGCGCACACGTGCCGCGCGCGCGTCCTTGCCGTCGGCCTGGCGCACGACCAGGCCGCCGTCGACGAGCCGCTCCAGGTTCCGCGTGAGCGTGCTGGGCGCGATTCCGAGCCGCCGCCCGAGGTCCGACAATCGCATTGGTCCGTGTCCGTGGAGAGCCTCGAGAGCAGCCGCTTGCGCCACCGTCACGCCGCAGCAGCTCACGTCGGCCCGCTCGGAGACGCCGAAGCGTCGCACGAGGCCGCGGATCGCGGCCCGCAGCCGGGCAGGATCCGCGCTACCGTGGGGTCGGACGCGAAGCTCGATCGACTGCATATTTGTAATATACAACTATTTTTCCTCGTGTCAAGCGGCGCGGTCGTCGACTCGTTCCAGAACGAGTTGAGTCCCGGTCTGTCAATGCGACGTGCTTCCGAACCGCCACTCATGCGACGCCGCCGTGGCGCTCGATCACCCATCGGCCACGGTCGCGAGTGCGAAACCAACCCCGCCGGGGAAAAGCGGAACTGATCGAGCCCCAACAAGGCGCAGTCCAATCAGCGTCACACGGCTGCTGCCCGAGCGGTTCGCGTGGACGCGAGCATGCGCCCCGACCGGGCGAACAGAGTGGGCTACGAGCTAGAAGCGCACCGCCAGTCCAAGCCTGAGCGTGCGGGGCTCCATGGGGTGGAAATGGATGTCGTCCACGCCCTCGGGCGGCTCGCCGGGGAGCCGGGACGCATAGAAGTAGTCGACGTCCGAGACCCGGGCATCGAACAGGTTGAACACGTCGAGCTTCAGCGTCACGCGCTTCCACGCACGACCGAGCTGGGCCGTGCAGACGTGGGCGGCCTCGGAGCGGACGCTGTCGTCCTCGACGAGCGGGCGCGGACCGAAGTAGCGCCAGCGCAGGTTCCCCAGCCATCCCCGCTGGCTCACGGCGACGCCAGCCGAGGCGACACCCTCGATCGCCGAGGGAATGCCATCACCGGCGGGGTCCGTGTCCGTGAACCGTGCTCGCGACCAGGCGACGCTTGCGTCCAGGGTGAGCCAGGACGAAGGCACGTAGTCGAGCGCCCACTCGATGCCGTAGCGCCGGCTCGGGCGGCTCGCCTGCGTGGTGCCCGCGTCGCCGACGTAGAGCTGCTCGGAGTCGAGGTCGAGGCCCCAAAGCGCGAAGGTGGTGTGTACGTTCGACAACGCCAGCGTGCGGACGCCCAGCTCGGCTCCCTTCGCGCGAACGAGCGGGTTCACCCGGTCCACGGCCTCGCCAGTCGTCGGGTCGATGCGGATCGTCGCCCCGCGCGCGTCGTTGCTGTGGAAGCCGTACCCGGCGTTCGCGTAGAGCTCGGTTCCCCCCCATGGCCCGAAGGCGAGGCTGAGCTTCGGGCTCAGCAGGCTGGCGCGCCTGTTCCCGGAATTGGCCGGGAGATCGGACCGCACGTCGAAGAAATAGGTGTCGCCGCGCAGCCCGAGCGTCGAGCGGGCGTGTTTCGTCCATTCGTACGTGGTCTCGGCGAAAGCGAAGAGGCCGGTCTCGTCCACCGAGTCCAGGCGCGTGGTGGAGAGCCGCGCGCGGTTTCGCGTCGCGTAAAGACCCACATTTCCGATCGCGTCGTGTCGCACGCCCGCCCCGAGCCGCGTCTCGAGGGCACGCCCGCCCCAGCGCGAGCTCCACTGGTGCGCGCCCTCCAGGCCGAACACGTTGCGGCGGTCCTCCTGCTCGAAACTGGTCGCCGTTGTCGGGGTCGTCGAGGCCGTAGCTGAAGTTCGACCACAGGTTGAGCTCGTTGTTCAGCCGACTCGAGCCATGGCGACTGCCGCAGCCTGTCGCCAGGTCATGGGCGTCGCGGCCGCTACGAGACCGCGCCCGCGAGCACCATCGGGCCCGTGGGGGCCGGCGTGCCGCCTTCGGGCTCGACCGTCACGGCGAAGGTCTTGACCCCCGCGAACTCCAACCCTGCCGGCAGGCGGAAGACCGCGCGGCCATCCGCATCCACCTGGAACACCCCGGCGGGGACTGGCGCGGCGTCCGCGATGATCCACAGCTCGTACGCCTTGCCCACCGGGGTGGGTGCGAGGCCCGAAGCCAAGAGCACGCCCTCGTCCCGGCCCGCGTGCCACACGACACGCGCGCGCGCCTGTGGAGCGGCCGCGAGCCCCGCCAGGCTGACGACGCGCGTCTCGGGATGGCTGACGAGCTCGCGGAACGCGACCTCCGCCGCGAGGCGCTCCCGGAGCGACGCGGCCTCGGCTTCGAGCGCCGCGCGCTCGCCTCGCGCCGCATCCCGCTCGCCGCGGACGAGCAGCAGACCGGCGAGCGCGGCGACGAAACCGGCCGCCAGCGCCGGGACCAGGAAGCTCCGGCGCGGGGCGGCGGGCCGCGTGGCGCGCAGCAGCCGCTCGCGCAGCAGGGCCGAGGGCTGCACCGCGGCGGTCGCGAGCCCGAGCCGCCCGACGAGCTCTCGGAAGGCCGCGAGCTCGCGCTCGGCCGCGGGGCTCGAGGCGAGCGCCGCCTCGAACGCGGCGCGCTCCTCGGCGTCCAGCGCTCCGAGCGCCGCCAGCGGCACGAGCTCGAGCAGGCGTTCTTCGTTCATGACGACGGCCCCAGCACGCCGCGCAACCGGATCATCGCGGTGCGAATGCGGGTCTTCACGGTTCCGAGCGGCTCGCTGAGCCGCAGGGCGATCTCCGACTGCGTGAGCCCCTCGTAGTAGGCGAGCTCCAGCGCCGTGCGCTGATCCGGTGGAAGCGCATCCAGCGCATTGCGCACGGCGATCGCTTCCTCGGTCTTCGGCGCCTCGGTCGAGCCCGGGTTGGCGAGCTCCGGTTCCTCGCGGCGTGACGAACGCTTGCGCAGCCGATCGAGAGCCCGCGACCGCGCCATCGTGCAGAGCCAGGCCTCGGGGCTGCCGCGCAACGGGTCGAAGCGGGCGGCCTGCTGCCAGACCTGGACGAACACCTCCTGAACGGTGTCCTCCGCTTCCGCGCGGTCGCGCAGGATGCGGATGGCCATGCCGTTCACGAGCCCGGCATAGAGATCGTAGAACTCGCCAAGCGCCTTGTGATCCCCGCGGGTCAAGCGGCGGATCAGCGACGCGGCCTGAGGTGAAGCCGAAGCCATGGGCGATAGGGCGCTCGGAAGAGAGGCGCACATCTTAGCCGGCGCGGCTTCGGGATGGCAACGTCATAGGTCGCGTGCAGCCACCTAACGCGCGGGGATCGCGAACGTCAGCGAGGCCCAGAGGCTCTCCCAGTGGGCGCCCGAGCCAGGAGGAGCGGGCACCATGTGCACCGCCTTCACGAGCCACGTACGCCCCGCCGCGAGCTCGAGCACGACGCGGCCGTCGCGATCCGAGCGGGCCTCGAACTTCTTCTCCGGTTCCTCGCGAGCCAGGGCCACGACCAGGGCCCCCGCGAGCGGCTCCCCGTCGAAGAAGAGCCGGACCGGCAGGCTCTCGCCTCCGCTCGTGTGGGGGTTGGCCTCCGGGACGAGCTCGAGCGGAAGGCCGAGCCATCGGTCGTGACCGCCCGCGGAGGGCGCGCCGGAGACCACGAGCGCCTTGGCGCAGCGGGAATAGATCTCACGGCCCGGGGTTGCGCTTTCGCGCCGCTCCGCCCGCAGCGCAATGATGCGCTCGAGCCCCTCCTCCTCGAGGTACGCCTCGAACTTCCCGGCCTCGAGGGTGATCGAGGAGGGCCGGTTGTGGTAGCCGATGACGAAGAGCCCTGGCCCCTCGACACGAACGCGGCCAGCCGGCTCGGCGCCCTCGCCCCCGGGAATCGGCTGCTCTCCCGTCGGCCCGGCAAGCACGAAGCGGCGGATCCTGGAAGAGTCGCGAGGAACGGGATCGCCGCGGTAGTGCTCGCCCACGCGCAGCGCCAAGCCGATCGCCGTCCCCGGCTCGACGCGATACGCGGAAGGCTCGATCCAGAAGTCGTGGGCGTGAAGGGGTATGGCGCTCGAGGCGGCGAGGATCGCGAGCGGAAGTCGGCGCAGGGGCATGAGCTTGCTCAGGAGAAAGGAACCTTGGCAGAGCGACCGTAAGGAGGACATGCGAAGCGAGGATGACACAAACGGCAAGAACGGGCGGCGGGGGGGACCCCGCCGCCCGGGAAAGGCTTACGGAGTGTCGTTCGGCGAACCCGGGATCGGCGTCCGGAGATAGGGGAACGTGCTCGCGAAGTGGCTCGCATCGACGAGCGCCCCGTCCGTGAAGGGGAGCTGGCCAGAGGGAGCGACAGCGGGCGGCAGCAGCACGCCCATCACGACGCGGAGCGCAATGTCGACCACGTCGTCTCCCGGCCGGCGACCGTTCGGGAAGCCGGCGACGTCGCCGCCGATCACGCCCAGGTTGTTCTGGGCGCCCGCTGGCTTCGGCGGCGTGCCGGTGTTGAGGCGGATCATCTCCGCGACCGACCCGTTGTCATTCAGCCCCGAGACCCCCGTCAGGAAGGCCGCCACGAGGTCGGCCCGCGGGAAGAGCGTGGGCGCCTTCACACCGGCCGCGCCGAATAGGATCTCGAGGATCGCGGGCAGCGTGGGGTGAGTGACGTAGGTGGCGAACTGGCCGTCGTGCCTGGGCTGGCTGCCGTTGAAGCGGTCCTTGTCCTTGAGCCCGATCACGAGTTCGTTGACGAGCGGGTTGCTGAGCCGCGACACCTGGACCCACTCGTCGTCCTCGCCGGGTTTCGGCAGGCTGGCGGTGGTCCAAGCGCCGATCACGCGTCCGCGCCGGCTAGTGACGCAGGAGATCGGCAGCTCGAGGATGAGCGAGGTGACGTTCTTGTCGGCCAGGTCGTCAGCCTCGTCGTTGACCGGCCCGAGCGGGTTCGTGACGTTGACGAGGTCGAAGACCTCGCCGAGGTTGACCACGAAGGGGTCCTTGCGCTGGCCGACGAACATGCGGCCGTCGTGGCAGCCCGGGATGCGGATGTCGTAGCTGCGGGCGGCGGCGTAGGCCTCGTAGTCGGGCAGCGACTTCATCCCGATGTTGTCGACCGGCTTCTCGAACCTGGACGCGCCGGTGTCGGCGTTCCGGATGCGGCGCGACTCGTGGCCGCGGATCACGTCCACGCTGTAGCTCTCGATCACGTTGAGGGCCGAGGTGTCGCCAGCCATGATCTGTCCCACGTTGATCACGGGCACCGCGACGCTCTGGGTCTGGCCCGCGGGGCCGATGTCGAGCGCAATGTTCTTGCGCTCGTTCCGGAAGCGGAAGCGGAACGTGATGTCCTCGCGGGCGTCGCCGTCGTTGTCGATCTTGATCTCGTAGCGGGCCTTGGGGTCGAGCGCGAAGTAGTTGGGCCCGCCGTACGGGTCCTGGAGCGGAATGTAATTGGCAACGAAGGTCACGAAGGCCGCGCGGCCCGGCTCGTAGCTGCGGAACACGTAGAAGTCGGTCCCATCCACCTTGGGCCGCTCGGTGATCCTGGGGGCCTCGCGGTGGCTCGAAGCCTGGAGCGCGAGCGGGGCGGCCAGGGCGGCGCTCGCGGCCAGCGAGACGGGCATGGCGATGCGACGGAACAGGGATCTTCCAGGACTCATGCGTTCCTCCTCGAACTCGACGGGTTCATGCCTACTACGGCGGGTCGAGCCGGATCGGATTCTGTTGAAGCCGGTTTCAGCGGCGCGCGGGTAGGGCGAGGCCCAGCTCCTCGGCCGTCAGGCGCTCGGCAGGGCGCAGTCCAGCGGGCAGCGGGTGAAGATCGGGATGGAGGGCGTGGGCGAGGAGCTCCAGGCTGTCGACGAGGCGCGGCCCGGGCCGGCTGAAGTACGCGTTGCCGTCGAGCAGGTACACCTGCCGCGAGCGCGTGCAGGGCAGCTCGTGGAAGCCGGGGTAGGACGTCAGCACGGGCAGATCCTGGCGCGTGCGGGCGGCATCGAAGCCGCAGCAGGCCACGATCAGCACCTCCGGCGCGGCGGCGACGAAGTCGGCCCAGGGCGTCGTCCGCGACGGCTCGCCTTCCCGGCCGACGACCTCGACCCCGCCGGCGAGCCGGACGAGCTCTGGCGACCAGTGGCCGCAGCCGAACGGGGGGTCGATCCACTCGAGGAGCGCGACGCGCGGGCGGCGGGCGACGCTGCGGGTCCTTTCCAGGACGGCGGCGACCCGAGCCTGCAGCCGGGCCACGACTTCCTCCGCCCGTGCGGCAATGCCCGCGGCCTCCCCCACCAGGCGGAGGCAGTCGAACACCTCGGAGAGCCGCATCGGCTCGAGGTTCACGACGCGCGGCTGGCCGGGCAGCGAGCACGCGGCGGCGGTCACCTCCGACTCGGCGACAGCGCACACGTCGCATAGCGCCTGGGTGACGATGAGATCCGGCTTCAGGTTCTCGAGCACCGCCAGGTCGAGGTTGTAGAGAGCCCGCGCGCTCTGGAGCTTCTCCCGAACCAGCCCGTCGATCTCCCGGCTGGGCGCGTCGTCCGGCACCAGCGTGCGCGTGACCTTGGGCAGCTCGCGCACGAACGGCGGATGGTCGCACTCGTGGGTGACGCCCACGAGCTCTCGGCCCAGGCCCAGCTCGCAGACGATCTCGGTGGCGCTCGGCAGCAGCGAAACGATGCGCATCGGGACTCTCGGGACGCCGCGGTATTGTATCGGGAACGACCGTTGCGGCGCGACACGGCCGTCCTTGCGAGGGTGTGGGCCGAAGGCAAAGGAGAGTGCCGATGAACCGACGTTGCCGATCGAGATTCTTCGCGACCGTGGCCTTTCTGACCGCGAACGCAGGAGCCGCGCTGGCTCAGGGCCAGAAGCTCGACACGGCCCGGATCGAGGAGATCACGGGCCTCAAGGGGACCCTCATCGAACAGGAAGGCGTCTTCAAGGTGACGTCCCCGAGGACCGACACGAAGATCACGGTGGACGGCTGGACGATGCCGCCGTTCATGGGCCTGACGTCCTGGGCAGCGTTCCGCGCCGGCGGGCAGGGCAAGGTGATGGTGATGGGCGATCTCGTGCTGCTTCAGGACGAGGTGAACCCTGTGCTGAGCGAGCTTCTCGACTCCGGGCTCGAGGTGACCGCGCTCCACAACCACTTCTTCTTCGACGAGCCGAAGGTCTACTTCATGCACATCGGGGGCGAGGCTGCGCCGGACGAGCTCGCGAGCGGCGTGCGCCGCGCGCTCGACAAGGTCAAGGAGATCCGGGCGAAGGCCCCGGCCCCGGCTTCCGGGTTTGGGGCAAAGCCGATGCCGTCCACGAGCACGGTCAGCGGCAAGACCGTCGAGGACACTCTGGGCGTCAAGGGTCAGGCGAAGGACGGGATGTTCAAGGTCGTGATCGGCCGAACGGCGAAAGCCGCCTGTGGCTGCGAGATCTCGAAGGAGATGGGTGTCAACACGTGGGCGGCCTTCGCGGGCTCCGACGACAACGCCCTCGTGGACGGCGATTTCGCGATGCTGGAAGGCGAGCTCCAGGGGGTGCTGAAGGCGCTGCGGAAGGCGGACATCCAGATCGTGGCGATCCACCACCACATGGCGAGCGAGACGCCCCGGTTCCTCTTCCTGCATTACTGGGGACGCGGGCGGGTCGACGCTCTCGCGCGAGGCCTGAAGTCGGCGCTCGACACGCAGAAGAGCTAGGAGGAGCCATGCGGAAGGGGGTCTTCGGCGGCGCGGTCGCGTGGGCCGCGTTGGCTGCCGGTGCTTCGGCACAGACCGTCGTCGACTTCGAGAAGGACAAGCCCGGGGCGCCACCCGCGGGATTCCAGACCGCGCTCACGGGGTCCGGGAAGCCGGGGGTCTGGGTGATCGTCGAGGACAAGACGGCCCCTTCGGGTCACCTGGCTCTCGCGCAGACGCACCCCGACCCGACGGGCTATCGGTTTCCGGTCTGCGTCCTCGACAGCGTCACGGCGAAGGACGCCGAGATCAGCGTGAGATTCAAGCCCGTCTCGGGGCGCGAAGACCAGGCGGCGGGACTCGTCTGGCGCTACCGCGACAAGGACACCTACTACATCGTTCGCGCGAACGCCCTGGAGAACAACGTCGTCCCCTACAAGGTCCAGAACGGGAGGCGAACGGACCTGCCCCTGAAGGGCGAGGGCCGGACCTACGGCAAGAAGGCCACGGTTCCGTCGCGCACCTGGGGCACGCTCGCGGTCAACGTGAAGGGCAGTCTGTTCGAGGTCGTCTTGAACGGGACGAAGCTCTTCGACGTCGAGGACACGACGTTCCCAGAGCCCGGGAAGATCGGGCTCTGGACGAAGGCCGACTCGGTCATCCACTTCGACGATCTCAGGATCGTGACGCGCTGACGAGGGTGCGTCGCAACGTTTCGCGGCCTTCTGGCTCTGGCCCTCGCGCTGGTGGGTGGGCAACCGCAGTCACTTGGCGAGGGTGTGGCTGTAGAGCACCTCGCCGTCGGCGCTCACGACTTCCAACGAGAGACGCGCGCCTTCGACCGCGACGTAAACGAACCCCAGGCTCTGTGCCTGGAACAGCGCGGGGTTGGCGCCCGGGAGCGCGTAGGTCGCGTAGCCCCCACCCCCCGAGACGACCTGGAGCGTCGGGCAGGTGCGGGACCCCTGGAGGAGCTGCAGGTTGTGATCGTGCCCCGCGAGATACAGGTCGGCCTTGCCGCACAGCCGATCCTCGACGAAGCGTTTGACGCGCTTCCCGGCGTTCCCGTTGGTGCCGTTCGAAAGGTACGGATGATGGCCGAAGGCGATCAGCCACGGTCGCGCCCGCGTGGACGTCCATTCCCTGGCGCGCGTCCCCTGGAGGCCCTCCGCGTCGCCCACTCCCATTTCGATCGGGGACGTGTCGAGGGCCAGGAACGACGCATTCCCGGCATCGAATGAGTGAGACTCGGCGGGCATGCGAAAGGCCGGGTGAGCCTGGCCGTAGGCGACCTGGTGGGCGCCGCGGCTCCAGTCTTTGTTGTCGGCGTAGTCGTGGTTCCCGAGCACGGCGTAGAACGGTATTCCGGCCGCGAGGATCTCGGCGTACGGCTGCTCGAACTTCGTCTTCCACTGCGGGTCGTCGGGCGAGGCCACGCCGTCGGGATAGAAGTTGTCGCCGAGGAGCAGTCCGAAGTCGCAGCCCGCGCTGGCGCACTTCTGGAAGATGGCGTTCGCCACCTTGAACTGCTCGGGTGCGCCGGTTCCCGTGTCGCCAACGGCAAAAAACCGCGGACCTGCCGGGGCTGGGGTAGACGCCGCCGGTGCCGGGGGCGGCGGCTCTTGCGGTCTCGCGGCCCGGAGGATGGCGCTGTCGCCGCGCCAGAGCCAGCTCGCGAGCAAGCTGACGGCCAACGCCCCGGCGCATACACGAGGCCTCATGCAGCCACCTCCAGTACGAACACAACGCACCCAAGAGTAGCAGGACTCAGGCGGCGCGGACGCCGGAACCCCGCAGCGCCCGCTCCACCTGTGGGATGTGGTGGTCGAGGTGGGCCTGCAGGTGCCCGAGCGCATGAGCGAGGGTCATGAGCCCGGCGTACGGATGGCGGAAGACGAGCCGGCCGACGAGCTCGGCCGGAAACGTCTCGAGCAGATCGCGCAGGTCTCGCCGCACGTCGTCCCAGCGGGAGCGCAGTCCGGTGGCGTCGATCTCCGGCGGAACGTTCGAGGCCGCCAGGGGCGCCCGGACGCGAAGCGGCGCCGCGAGCACGAGCTGGACGGCGAGCAGGCGTAGCCGGCTCGAGACGCCGGCCCGCGGTAGCGCCGCGCCCGCCTGCATCTTCTTCCGGACGTACCCGAGCGTCAGCGCCTCGGCCGTGATCACGTGGTACAGCACCTGCAGCGCCGACCATTTCCCCGGAGCCGGCGGGCGGTTGAGCGCGGCGTGGTCCATGCCGTCGAGCGTCCCGAGCGCGCGGCCGCGGGTCGCCTCCAGCCGTTCGAAGCGCCGCGCGAGATCGGGCTCCACGAGCTACCCGCCCCCGCGGATGTGCGAGCCGGTTGGCGCGGCCGAGCGCTCGCGGTCGAACGCCACGAGGTCGGTCGTGGGCGGCTTCAGGCCGAGCTGGCGCAGGAACACCGCGACCTGGCCGCGGTGGTAGCTGCCGTGGTTCGTCACGTGCTGCACCAGCGGCCAGAGCCGGGATGCGAACGCCTCACCCTTGAAGTTGCGGTACTCGATCACGCGCTCGCCGGCCTCGGGGTCGAGCGATTCGAGCCACGAGCGCCGTTCGGCCTCGAGCCCGGCCCACCGCTCACGCAGCGCGGCGACGTCCGTGAGCTGCGCCTCGCCTGGCAACGACGGCGGCGACACGCCACCGAAGCGCTCCTGCCACACCCACTCGGCGCCGTAGGTGTGCACCAGTGTTCCACGGATGCCCCCGTGGCTACCCTTCAGGTCGCGGGCGAACGTTTCCCCGTCGAGCGGAGCCACCGCGTCGAGGAAGCGATGGTTCGCCCACTCGCAGTACTCGAACAGCCGGACCATCGCCTGCGTGTCGCTCATGCCTGCCCTTCGCGTGCCTCTCGCCCGCTCCCGCTACCGCACCCGCACCGCGTAGTTGCTGTGCTGGAGCATCCGCGCCGGCACGCCGTCCGGCCCCAGCTCGAAGACGACCTCCTCGCCCAGCGAGTCGTCCGCGCGGATCCGCCGGAAGCGGTGCTCGCCGGACGGCTTCAGCTTGACGAGGGCATCGCCCATCGGGTTGTCGGTCGGCAGCGACAGCACCGCGAGGCCGTCGTCCCAGGGCAGCACGATCCGCTCGCCCGCTGTGAAGACCTGGTAACGGCCGGCATAGCGCTCGAACGAGGGGTCGCCGGGCTTGGCGCCCTTCGGATCGTCGAGCGCCTTCTTGATCGCCGGCGCCACGACCTCGTACGCCCGCTGCGCCCAGCGGCGCGTGTCGACACCGTTCGTGTTCGTCATGAAGATCGTCGCGACTTTCTCGTCCGTCTGCAACAGCAGCTCGCTCTGGTAGCCGGGGCAGTACCCGCCGTGCCCGACGAACGTCTTGTCGTTGCTGCGCCAGATCGCGAAGCCCAGCCCTCGGCTCGCCTTCCAATCGGGGTCCATCCACTGCACGCGCTGCATCTCGCGGAGCGTGTTCGAAGCGAGCACCTCGGTCGGGCTCCCGCCGGCCGCGCCCAGGACGCGGAACTGCCACGACGCGAAGCGGCCGAGATCGAGCACCGTTGAGGTGAAGCCCGCGGCCGGGGCGATCCCGCGCACCGCGTACCGCGGCACCGCCTGGCGCGAGCCGTCACGCCGTACGCCGGTGTAGCCGGTCGCGAGCCGCCCTCCGCGCAGCTCGTCCTGATGGTCCGTGCGCGTGTCGCCGAGGCCCAGCGGGTCGAGGATGCTGCGCCGCACGTACCCCTCGAAGGGCTGTCCCGACGTAGCCGCGCAGAGCTCGCCCGCGAGCGTGAGACCCAGGTTCGAGTACTGGTAGAAGCGCTCAGCCGGGTAGAGCGTCTTCTGCGCTGCAACTCTCGCCAGCACCTTCTCGCGCGGCGGGAACGGATACTCGGGACCGGTCCAGTACGGAAAGTCCACCTCGCGCGGCAAGCCCGAGGAGTGGGTCAGGATGCCGCGCACCGTGATCGGCCCCGAGCCCTCGAAGGACTGCTCGACTCTCATCCAGGGCAGGTGCTTCGCGACCGGGTCGTCCAGAGTCAGGCGTGAGGCGTCGCGCTGCTGCATCACGGCGACGCTCGTGAACAGCTTCGAGATCGAGCAGATCGAGTACATCGTCTCCGCCGTCGCGGGGACCTTCGCCTCGAGGTGCGCCTCGCCGGAGCCGTGGCTCCAGAGGACCGACTGATCGTGCACCACGGTCATCGAGACCCCGGGAAGCCGCTCATAGGCCTGCTGGCCGTCGGCCCAGGCTTCGAGCAGTCTGAGCGCCTGCTTCACGCGCGGATCGGCGCCGACCGGAGGCGCTTCAGCCGCGGCCGCCTGGCCGCACGCGAGTGACAAGCAGAGGACTATGGTCGCTCGACGTGGCATCCGGACCTCCCCAGGCGCAGGACTCCGCCGATGTTAGCCCAGGTGTTCGAGGGACTGTGGGTCCGGGGCCAGCGGCTTCAGCGAGCCGAGCAGGGTCGGAAGCAGCTCGGCCACCGTGGGGTGGATGTGCACCGCTCGCTGGATCAGGGTGTACGGTTTGTCGGCGTACATGGCGGCGAGCAGCACGTGAACAATTTCGTCGCCCTCGACGCCCAGGATCGCCGCGCCCAGGATGCGCTCGGTCTGGGCGTCGACCACCACCTTCATGAACCCCAGGGTCTCGCCCTTCTCGACCGCGCGCCCGACCTTCTCCATCGGCCGCTTGGCCACCAGGGCGGGGCGGCCCGTGCGGCGGACCTCGGCCTCGGTCATCCCCACCCGTCCGAGCGGCGGGTCGACGTAGAGCGCGTGGGCGGGGATGCGGTCGGTCACACGCCGGCGCTCGCCGTCGAGCAGGTTGGCGGCGACGATCTCGTAGTCGTTGTACGAGGTGTGGGTGAAGGCGCCGCGGCCGTTGCAGTCTCCGAGCGCCCACACCCCGGGGGTGCTGGTCCTGAGCTCGTCGTCCACCTTCACGTAGCCCTGTGCGTCGACGGCGATGCCTGCCCGCTCGAGTCCCAGGTCGTCGGTATTGGGCCGGCGCCCGACCGCGAGCAGGACGTGGCTGCCCACGATGGCGGGGGGACCACTCCCGCACTCGACGCCCACCGACACGCCGTGCGCGTGCGGCGCCAGCGCGATGCAGGTCGCGCTCGTGCGCACCGCCACGCCCTCCCCTTCGAGCAGTTGCCGGATCGCCTCCGAGACGTCCTCGTCCTCGCGCGGAACCAGGCGTGGCGATCGCTGGACCACCGTCACCCGGCTCCCGAAGCGGCGGTACA
>Ga0247727_10004029_pt1 | contig 31693 bp, 39 predicted proteins | sample WisWelCaveWW1625_FD_202498 | JGI IMG/M metagenome (GOLD analysis project Ga0247727, IMG submission 202498) | Biofilm microbial communities from Wishing Well Cave, Virginia, United States - WW16-25 | ecosystem: Environmental > Aquatic > Deep subsurface > Groundwater > Cave microbial mat | place... | reverse complement strand
GCCCCGCGGCGCAGGCGCAGGCGCTGCTCGTGGCGTTTGCCTTCGGCTGCCTGGTGCACGCCTTCGTGGCGAACGATTTTTCCGTGCAGAACGTGGCGATGAACTCGAACAGTGCGCTGCCGCTGCAGTACCGCATCGCCGCGGCATGGGGCAGCCACGAGGGCTCGCTCCTGCTGTGGTGCCTGATGCTCGGCGGTTGGATGCTCGCGGTGAGCCTGTTCAGCGCGCAACTGCCCGAGGAGATGGTGGCGCGCGTGCTCGGCGTGCTGGGGCTGGTGAGCGCAGGCTTCCTCGCCTTCATGCTGTTCACCTCGAACCCCTTTGACCGGCTTTTCCCGGCGCCGGCCGACGGCCGCGACCTGAATCCGCTGCTGCAGGACGTGGGCATGGTGATCCACCCGCCGATGCTCTACATGGGCTACGTGGGATTTTCGGTGGCCTATGCGTTCGCGGTCGCCGCGCTGCTTTCGGGCAAGCTCGATGCCACCTGGGCGCGCTGGTCGCGGCCCTGGACCACGGTTGCCTGGGTGTTCCTCACGCTCGGCATCGCGCTCGGCAGCGCGTGGGCCTACTACGAGCTCGGCTGGGGCGGCTGGTGGTTCTGGGATCCGGTGGAAAACGCTTCGTTCATGCCCTGGCTGGTCGGCACGGCGCTGATCCATTCGCTCGCCGTGACCGAGAAGCGCGGCGCGTTCCGCAGTTGGACGGTGCTGCTCGCCATCGTCGCCTTCGGCCTGTCGCTGCTTGGCACCTTCCTCGTGCGCTCGGGCGTGCTCACCTCGGTGCATGCCTTCGCCGTGGACCCCAAGCGCGGCGTCTTCATCCTGGGCCTGTTCAGCGTGACCATCGGCGGCGCGCTGCTGCTCTACGCCTGGCGCACCTCGCGCATCGGCCTGGGAGGATCATTTGCCCCCGTATCGCGCGAGGCCATGCTCCTCGGCAACAACGTGTTGCTCATGGCCGCCGCCGGCGCGGTGATGCTGGGCACGCTCTATCCGCTGCTGCTCGACGCTTTCGGCGGCGGCAAGATCTCGGTCGGGCCGCAATATTTCGAGACGGTGTTCGCGCCGCTGATGGCGCCGGCGCTGTTCCTGATGGGCGTGGGGCCGCTCGCGCGCTGGAAGCGGGCGAGCCTGCCCGAGCTCGCGGTAATTCTGCGCTGGTCGCTGGCAGTGAGCCTTGCCCTCGGGCTGCTGTTGCCCTTCGCATTCGGCCAGTGGCATGCGCTGGTGGGTTGCGGACTGGCGCTCGCGATCTGGATCGTGGCCACCTGCTGCTTGAGCCTGCGCAGGGGCTTCGCCCAGACGCGCTCGCACTACGGCATGGTGCTGGCGCACCTCGGCATCGCGGTATTCGTGGTCGGGGTGACGCTGGTCAAGGGCTACGAGAGAGAGCAGGACGCGAAGATGAAGCCGGGCGATACGGTCGCGCTCGGCAGCCACGCGTTTCGGCTCGACGGCGTGAAGATGGTGAACGGGCCCAATTACCGGGCGGCGCAGGCGCAAATCAGCGTGACGCGAGACGGCAAGCCGGTCGCGGTGCTGTATCCCGAGCGGCGCATCTACTTGGTGCAGGAGCAGACCATGACCGAGGCGGCGATCGATACGGGGCTGACGCGCGACCTGTACGTGTCGCTAGGCGATCCGCTCGAGGGCGGTGCCTGGCTGGTCAAAGTGCAACACAAGCCCTTCATCGACTGGATCTGGGGCGGCTGCCTGATCATGGCGCTCGGCGGGCTGCTGGCGGCGAGCGATCGCCGGTACCGGCTGGCGATGCCCGCGCGCCGCGGCGCTGAGGTCGCGGCGTGAGGATGGCGTGGGTGGCGGCGGCCTTCTTTGCCCTGGTCGTGCTGCTCGCCGTGGGCCTGACGCTCGATCCGCGCGAAGTGCCCTCGCCGCTCGTCGGCAAGCCGGCGCCCGCGTTCGAGCTGCCACTGCTGCACTCGCCCGACAAGACCTTCTCGCACAAGGACCTGCTCGGGAAAGTCTGGATCCTCAACGTATGGGCCTCGTGGTGCGCGCCGTGCCTGGTCGAGCACCCGGTGGTGAGCGCGCTGGCGAGGTCCGGTGTCGCGCCGGTGGTCGGCCTCAATTACAAGGATGCGCGGGAAGACGCTCTGCCCTGGCTGATGCGCAATGGCGACCCTTACCAGGTCTCGGTTACCGACGCCACGGGGCGCATCGGCATCGATTACGGCGTCTACGGCGTGCCGGAAACCTACGTCATCGACCGGCGCGGAGTGATCCGCTACAAGCACATCGGGCCGCTGACGCCGCAGGTTTCGCGCGACAAGCTGCAGCCGCTGCTGAAGGAGTTGAGCCGTGAGGGCTAGCCTGCTGGTGCTGGCGCTGCTCGCTGCGTCGGCGGCGGCGCAAGACGCGGCGCTGGACAAACGCGTCGCGAGCCTTGCCCACGAGCTGCGGTGCCTCGTGTGCCAGAACCAGACGCTGGCGGACTCCAACGCGCCGCTGGCGGTGGACCTGCGCAATCAGATCCGCGAGCAACTCGAGGGCGGCGCCAGCGAGCGCGACGTGATCGACTTCATGGTGGCGCGCTACGGCGATTTCGTGCTCTATCGGCCGCCGCTCAAGGCGAGCACGCTCGCGCTGTGGCTCGGGCCGTTCCTGCTGCTCGCGCTGGGTGCGTTCCTGCTGATGCGGCGCCTCGTGCGGCGGCGCGCGCCAGAGCCGCAACTGTCCGAGGCTGAACGCGCGCGCGCGGCGAAGCTGCTCGAATGATCCTGTTCTGGGCGATCGGCGGTGCGCTCGCCGTGCTGGCGCTGGTGCTGGTGCTGCGCCCCCTGCTCGCGCGGCGCGCCGCCGCCGGGATCTCGCGTAAAGCCGCCAACATCGCCATCTACCGCGACCAGTCGCTCGAGCTGGACGCCGACCTCGCGGCGGGCAAGCTCGCGCCAGCCGACCATGAACGCGCGCGCAGCGAGCTCGAGTCCCGCCTGCTGCAGGACGTGGACGCGGCGCAGGAGCCCGCGCCGCAGCGCGGCGGGCGTGGCATCGCCGTCCTGGTCGGCGTCGCTGTTCCGGCCATCGCCTTGGGGCTGTATCTGCTGGTCGGCAATCCCCGCGCCGTGGATCCTTCAGCGAACCCCGATGCGGTCGCGGCGAAGCAGATCGAGGGCATGGTTGAGCGGCTGGCGGCGCGGCTGCGAGAAAACCCGGACGACGTCGATGGCTGGAAGATGCTGGGGCGCTCCTACGCGGTGCTCGGGCGCTTCCCGGAGGCGGTCGGTGCCTACGCCAAGGCGGCGGTGCGCGCGCCGCGCGACGCGCAACTGCTGGCGGATTTCGCCGACGCGCTCGCCATGGCGCGCGGCCAGAACCTCGAGGGCGAGCCGCAGCAGTTGATCCAGCGTGCGCTGCAGATCGATCCGAAGAACCTCAAGGCGCTGGCGCTGGCCGGCACCGTCGCTTTCGACCGCAAGGAGTTCAAGGCGGCGGCGGACTACTGGCAGCGCATGCTGCCCCTGGTGCCGGCAGAGTCGGAAGACGCGCGCAGCATCCGCGAAAACGTGGCGCAGGCGCGCAAGCTGGCCGGCGCGGCTCCCGCGGCAAGCCACCCGGGCGTGCGCGGGACGGTGCGCGTTTCGCCGAAGTTGAAGGACAAGCTCGCGCCCGGCGACACGGTGTACCTGTATGCGCGAGCCGCCGGGGGCCCTGCGATGCCGCTCGCCGTCCTGCGGCGCAGCGCGCGCGATCTGCCGCTGGACTACGTGCTCGACGATTCCATGGCGATGGCGACCGCGATGTCGATCTCCGCGCACCCGCGCGTGGTGATCACCGCGCGCGTGTCGCGCTCGGGCAATGCCAAGGCCGAGCCGGGGGACCTGCAGGGCGCGAGCAAGCCGGTGGCGAACGATGCGAAAGGCGTCGTGGTCGTGATCGACGCCGTCGTGCGCTAGGCGAGCGTTACCAGCCGGCTTCGACGCGCAGTTCGCCGCCCGCGACCGACGCGCGCAGCCAGGCGACGAAGGGCGAACCCCAGACTTCGAGCCGGCGCAGTCCCGGCAGCGGCTGGTCGTCGCGGTACACATGCGTGTCGCCGTGCACGAGGACGAGGCGGCCCTTGAACCACGCCGCGTGCGTCGCGAGCACGGCGCGCAACCTGGCGTAGCTGTCCGCCTTGCCGACGCGTTCGAAGCGCGGGTCGGCTTGCAGGAAAACGAAGACGCGCGCCGCGGCGCGCTGTTCGGCGAGCGCCAGGCCCTCGTCCAGCCACTCGAGCGTTGCCTCCATGCGTGCATCGGCGAGCTTCGGCGCGCCACCGCCGGGCACGTTCAGGCCGATGAGCGCCATGCCCCCCGTGAACCAACGGACGTTCTCGCAGTGTCCCGGCTGGCGCTCGAGCGCGAGGCCCGGGACTTCGGCGCAGAACAGCCGCTGCCAGGCCGCCAGGCGCTCCAGCGGTTCTGCGCAATCACTCCACTCGTTGTCGCCGGGCAGCAGGACGAAGGGGTGGCGGATGCGCGCGAATTGGCGCTTGCGCGCCTCGATCCAGGCGTCGCTGCAGGCCTGCGTTGCCGCGCTCGAGCCGATGTCGCCGACGTGCACGACGAAGGCGAGCTCCTGCGCGTTGATGCGCCCGATCATGGCGTCGAGCTGCTCGATCTCCGTTCGCGAATAGGGGGTGTCGCCCAGCACGCCGAAGGCGAATTCCCCGCCCGGCAGCGGCGCGAGCGGCGCGCAGCCCGCAAGGATAAAGGGGGTCAGAGTAAGATTTCCCAGCGCGATCAACCAGCGGGCGATCGCACTGCCTGGAAATCTTACTCTGACCCCCTTTATCAAATGCCGTAGGCCTTCCTCAGCAGCGTCAGGGGATGGGCCTTCTGCGCCTTGCCCGCTTCCGCACCCATGCCCTGCAGGATGTGGCGGCCGGCGATCGGGCAGTCGGAGCTGACGTAGTCGGGCCCGTGCTCGGCCATCCGGCGGAACACCGGGCGGCCGATCTTCATCGAGTTGTCGTAGTACTCGCGCTTCACGCCCCAGGTGCCGTCGTGGCCCGCGCAGCGCTCGACCGTCGTCACCCGGGTGCCCGGCACCATCTCCAGCGCCTCGCGCGTTTTCTGGCCCATGTTCTGCACGCGCGAGTGGCAGGGGACGTGGTACGACACCTTGCCGAGCGGCTGCTTGAAGTCCCGCTTGAGCAGGCCGTCCTTCGCGCGCAGCACGAAGTACTCGAAGGGGTCGAACATCGCGTCCTGCACCGCTTTGACCTCGGCGTCGTGCGGGAACATGAGTGGCAGCTCCTGTTTGAACATCAGGGTGCAGGAGGGCACCGGCGTCAGGATGGCGTAGCCGGACCTGGCCAGCGCAGCAAGCGGCGGGATGTTTATTTCCTTCAGCTTCGCCACTGCCTCGAGGTCGCCGAGCTCGAGCTTCGGCATGCCGCAGCAGGCTTCCTTCTCGACCAGGACATAGGGCACCTCGTTATGCTCGAGGAGCGCGAGCAGGTCGTGGCCGAGGCCGGGTTCGTTGTAGTTCACGTAGCAGGTGGAGAAGACCGCCACCTTGCCAGGGGTGTTCTTGCTGTCCTTCACCGCATGCTTGCCGCTCGGCGCTGCACCTGGCCGGAACTTGCGGCTGGCGTACTCCGGCAGTTGGCGGTCCTTGTGCACGCCGAGCGCCTTCTGCATCAGGCTGCGCGCGAGCGGCAGCTTGTTCATCGCGTTCATCGTCTGCGCGACCACCGGAATCGCGGCCAGCTTGCCCATTGCGTCGGTGGAGGAGAGCAGCCGGTCGCGCAACCCAGCGCCGTGCTGCCTGAACTTCACCGCCTTGGCGCGCAGCATCAAGTGCGGAAAATCCACGTTCCAGGGATGCGGCGGCACGTAGGGGCACTTGGTCATGAAGCACATGTCGCACAGGTAGCACTGGTCGACGACTTTACGGAAATCATGCTTATCGACGCCGTCCACCTCCATGGTTTTCGAGCTGTCCACCAGGTCGAACAGGGTGGGAAAGGCGGTGCACAGGTTCACGCAGCGCCGGCAGCCGTGGCAGATGTCAAAGACGCGCTCCATCTCCTTGTGCAGCGCGCCCTCGTCGTAGAAGGAGTCACCCTTCCAGTCGAGCGGATGCCGCTTGGGGGCTTCGAGGCTGCCTTCGCGCATGCGGATAGGCTACTGGCAATCGGGCGCCGATGCGAGCGTTTACAATGGCGGCATCGAGCGGGAGGCGGTACATGGACAACGTGACGACGGAAAAGTTGATGGCCGACCTGCGAGCGGTGGTGCGCGACGCGGAGGAGCTGTTGCAGGCCACCGCCGGGCAGGCCGGCGCACGCGTCGAGGAACTGCGCGCGCGTGCCGAAGCCTCGCTCGGCGCCGCGCGTGTGCGCCTGGACGAAGCCGGCGTCAGCGCGCGCGAAGCGGCGCGCGACATCGACGAGCAGGTGCGCGGGAACCCCTGGGCCGCGGTGGGCATCGCCGCCGCCGCGGGCCTCCTGCTCGGCCTGCTGCTCAGCCGGAAGTAATCATGGGCCTCCTGCAATCCGGGCAGGCCCTGCTCGCGAGCGCACTGGGGCTGGCGCGCACGCGGCTGGAGCTGCTCAGCGTAGAGATGCAGGAGCTGCTCGCGCGGCTGGTGCTGCTGATGATCGGCGCGGTGGCGGCGATCCTCCTCGGCGCCCTGGCGCTCGGCTTCGGGGCGGTGGCCCTGGTGCTGGCGGTGCCCGCCGAGCACCGCGTGGCGCTGACGGCGGGGCTGGCGCTCGCCTTCCTCGCGGCGGCGGCGCTCATCGCCTGGAAGGTGGGTCGCGAGGCGAAAGCGCGGCCCTTCGCCGCGAGCCTGGCGGAACTCGAGCGCGACGCGCAGGCGCTGAAGACGCGCGAGTGAAGGCCTTCCTCGACTCCCTCGGGCGCCGCCGCGCCGCGCTGGTGGAGCGCTCCGCCGCGCAGCGCGGCGAGGTCGTCGCGGCCGCGTCGGACATCCGGCGCGCGTCGGCGGCGCCGGTGTTGCTTGGCGCGAGCGTGGCGGCGACGCTGCTCGCGTCTTCGCCGAAACTGCGGGGGTGGGCGGTGCGGGGCTGGGCCGCCTACAGCTTCGTGCGCCAGTTGCTGGGCCGATGACGCAGCCGGAAGCGCTCGCGCCGCCGCCCGGCGCCCTGCAGCGGCTCAAGCTCTATTTCGAGCAGAACGAGCGCGAAGTCGCGGTCGTCTTCTTCATCGGCGGCTTCCTGTTCGACATCCTGACCGTCGGCCGCATCGACTCGTGGTTCACCATCGGCCAGCAGGCGGTGTACCTGGCGGTGATCTTGGCCGCGCTGCTGCAATTGTTCTTCGAACAAGGCAGGCCGGCGCCGGTACTGGCGCAGATGCCGAGACTCAAGCGCTGGACCTACGAGTACCGCAGCGCGCTGGTGCATTTTCTGCTGGGCGCGCAGCTCAACCTGTACGCCATTTTCTTCTTCAAGAGCTCCTCCCTCCTGGTGTCCTTCGGCTTCCTCGCCTTCCTGGTGGCGCTGCTGGTGGCCAACGAGTCCAGGCGCTTCAAGGCGCTGGGGCTGCACGTCAAGTTCGCGCTGCTCGGCCTTTGCTTGCTCGCTTTTGCTGCCTGCGTGGTGCCGATTTTCGCCGGCTCGATCGGCACCGGGGTATTCCTGCTCTCGATGCTGGCGGGCTGCCTGCCGCTCGCCGGCGCCGCCTGGTGGGTGCGCCGCGCCCGTCCCGAGCTGTTCGCGCAGGCGCGGCGGCAGATCCTGCTGCCCCTGGGCTGCGTGCTGATCGGCTTTCTCGCCTCCTATCTCCTGCGCCTGATCCCGCCGGTGCCGTTGTCCATCCCCTTCATCGGCGTCTATCACGCTGTGGAGAGGACGGAGCAAGGTTACCGGCTCAGCCACGAGCGTGCCTGGTGGCGCGTATGGCACAACGGCGACCAGCAGTTCCGTGCGCAGCCCGGGGACAAGGTGTACGTATACTTCCGCATCTTCTCGCCCGCGCGCTTCGCCGACCGCGTGCAGATGCGCTGGTTCCTGAAACCTGAAGGCCGCGGCTGGGCGCTGCAGGACACCATCCCGATCAACATCGTGGGCGGCCGCGAGCAGGGCTTCCGCGGCTACGGCGTGAAGACCAATTTCCAGCCTGGACCCTGGAAGGTCCAGGTGGAAACCACCGACGGGCGCGAGATCGGGCGCGTCTACTTCGCCCTGGAGACCGCGCCCGTGGAGGCGCGCATCCTTGGCACCGACCTCGACTAGCAAGACTCTTCCGGAAACGCGCTCCGGGCAAGTTCCTCGCCATAAAACCGCCGGCACAGTTCGCGCCTGCGTGCTCGCTCGGAAAGTCCGGGCGGCAGCGAGGAGAGCACGATGCGCTGAGCGGTCTCGAACATTTGCAAGGCCATGAGTGCCCGCTGCGAGCCGCTGAGCGCCGCGAAGCGCTCGCGCAGCAGCGCTTCGACCGCCGGTGCGGTGTCATTCACCGCTTGCCTCCCGCAGCTGCGCCTGCAAGCCGAGCCGCTGCGCCCACAGATCGAGGTAGGCGCGGTCCAATGGTCCGTCCAGCAATTGCTTTACGTCGCGCATCTGAAGTTCCGATCCCGATTCGCGCGCCCATTCGAGTTTGGAAAGTATCAGGTCCTCGCGGCTCGCGATCCACAGTTCGACGCCCGCGAAATCCACTTTGCGGCGCCGCTCGAATTCCAGGCGGCGATATTCGGTATTCTTGCGCGGGATCAGATCGATCTTGACCACGCTGGGCAGATGAATGATGTTGCAAGGACGAAGCAGCCGAACCGCTTCATCGATCGCCTCCGCCTCCGCGTAGTATTCCTTGCCGAGCGTTTTGGGCAGCGAGCGCGCCGCCCTGGCGTCCAGCGCCACCACCAAATCGATGTCGCGCGTCATGCGGGGTCTGGCGTAGTGGCTCATGGCGAGCGACCCGGTGAGCATATAGTCGATGCATTCGGCGTCGAGCCTGGCGCACAGGTCCTGCAACGCGGAAAGTTCGGGGGTCGTGGACATGACGGCGTTTTGCCGGAAAAGCAACCAGGGTAGCGCGGCAGATGATTGTAGCGGCTGCGGATGCATGCTGGAGGCTAGTCGAGCGCCAGCGTCGCGCGCTTGATCGTCGCGCCGATGGAACCTGCGCGCTCGCTCGCGCCGACGAGGGCGACGGAGGCGGGCTCGAACAGAGGCGTGATCTACAAGGAGGCTAGCCCGGCCCGGCCACCCACTCGAATGTAGCCCGCACGTAGTCGTCGCCGCGCCGCACGACCTGCAAGCCGCGCAGGAAGCGCGTGGGCTCTTCGCCTTGCGTCTCGTAGGTCCGGCCCTCTTTCCAGTGCTCGGGCTGCACGAGCAGGTTTGCCGGCTGCGAGCCCTCCGCACCGTCCGCGAGGATCACGGCGCGCACGCTGCTGAAGGCGAACTGCTTGGACGAGGCCTCGGAGAACACGCCGTCTTCGCCCTTCTGCAGCACCGCGCGCAACGACACCGCTTTGGGATCCCGGCTGAGGACCGCGATATCGGCGTGCGAGCTGCCGCCCGGCCTGGAATGCATGCGCCGGATCATGCCCACCCTGTGCTCGCCGCGGTCGCGCACCGACACGCCGACCATCCCGCCGCACTTGGCCCAGCCGCCGCCCTGTGGCGTAAATTCAGCGCCGAGCTCGTTGCCGCCCGCGCCCCGCAGCTCCCAGGTTTCCGGCGCCTGGGGCGAGGCGTCCTGCGCGTCCGCGAGCGACAGCCCGCGCGGGCCGGCATGCGCCTTGGAGAGCTGCTGCCAGACCTGGGCGAAGCGATGGGTGACCTCCAGGCTCCCGGCGGCGCTCGCATGCGCGGGCGGGGTGTAGGAGCAGTTGGCGCGCCAGAATGTCAGCAGGTGCTGGACGGCGCTCAACTGGGCTGCCGGCGCAATGTCCTTGCCGAAAACCTTGATGTCTTCGACCTTGGCCGCAGCCAGCTGCTTGCAGATCCTCGCCAACGAGTCCAGTCCCATGCCAGCACCGAAGTAACGCGCGGCGGCGGGACCCGGTTGCGCCTGCGGCCCGCTCGAGCGCCGCGGGGGAGCATCGCCTTCCGGTTCGAAGCAGAACGGGCTGTCGGCGACCCCGGGCGGGCGCAGCGTGAATTCCCCGCCCAGCTGCTCGGTCACGCGGTCGGCGATCTCGATCTGCTCCGGCGGCATCATGTCCGGCGCGCTCACCGGCAGCATCAGCAGCCGCAGCAGCTCTTGCTCCACGGTCGTGGCAGTCCTATGCTCGTGGTTGGCGTGCGCGCCGACCACGGTGGACGCGCAGCCGGCCTTCTCCGCGCGTGCATGCACCGTGTACGCCAGGCGCCACAGGTTGCGTGGAACGCTCGAATAGTGGACCAGGCAGGTCTTCGCGAACGTGCGGCACGCGCGCAGCGCCCGCACCGAACTCGCCGTGCCCACGGGCAGCAGGGCCGCGTCCTTGCGCGCTGCACGCATGAGGGCTTCGGCCGACGTGTACAGCGCTTGCGTCAGGCGGGACTGATACTGGACCAGGGATTTCCAGGCGGACTCGCGCGCGGCCTGCGTTCCCGCTGCGTACGCGAGGTACTGCGCCAGCAGGGCGGACACGTGCGCGGCGCCCGCATCCTGGATCTGCGCGAGTTTCTCGCTCCTCGCCTTTGGATCGGGATCGGCGCCGCTCGCCGGGTCCAGCCAGCCCCTAAGCTCGCCGAGCGCGGTGGCCGGTTCGGTGCCGCGAAGACCGGAAGGCGAACTCGCCGCCGCCGCGGGCTTGCTTGTCGGGCCGGCAGGACCGTCTCCGTCCTTCTTGAACCACTCAAGTACTTCCAACATAGGCGCCTCCCGCAAGAATGCGCCTGCATGGAACGACCACTGCATGCTACTCTCGTCGGCGCTTGCGGCGGCGCAGCGAAGTGGCCGGACCAGGAAATAGTTCAGGCCGTCGATGTGCGATTCGTCACCGATTGCTCCCGCGGCGCAGATTCTATGCGAGCATGCGTTGGTGGCACAGGTGATTCCGCAGACAGACCCGGACTACGACCGCACGCGGATTGTCGAGCGTCCTGACGGGTACTACTGGCAATCGAGGGACGGCGGCCGGGAGTACGGCCCGTTCGTGACCTTGCTCGACGCGGTGCAGGACATGCAGGCCGACGAAGAGGGCGCGCAGGAGCCGGGCGAGACGCTGCAGGAGGCCGAGAGCGAGCTCGGCATCGCCGATTACGTCGATCCCGAGACCGGTGAGCTCGCGGAGGAACAGCGCCCCCGGCTGGAGGACCACTAGCTTCTGGAATTGCACTGAGCCTGGGGCATCATGCGCGCCATGACCGAAGCCGACCGCCGGCGCGTCGCCGCTTGGCTGCTCCTGTGCGCCGCGCTGGTCTGCGCGATCGTCGTCGTGGGCGGGGTTACCCGCCTGACGCGCTCGGGCTTGTCCATCGTGGAGTGGCAGCCGCTCATCGGCGCGATACCGCCGCTGTCCGCAGTGGATTGGGAAGCGCTGTTCGCCAAGTACCGCGCGACGCCCGAGTACAAGCTGGTGAACTTCGCCATGGATCTGGAGGGCTTCAAGCGCATCTTCTGGTGGGAGTACGTCCACCGGCTCCTCGGCCGATTGATCGGGCTCGTCTACCTGCTGCCGTTTCTGTGGTTCCTCGTGCGGCGCCGCGTCGAGGGAGCGCTCGCGTGGAAACTTTGGGGGGTGTTCGCGCTCGGGGTGCTGCAGGGTGCGCTCGGCTGGTTCATGGTGCAGTCCGGGCTGGTCGATGATCCGCGCGTCAGCCAGTTCCGCCTCACCGCGCACCTTGGCGTCGCGCTCGCCATCATCGCGGCGCAGCTCTGGATTGCGTTGGACCTCTTGCGCCCGTCGAAGGGCAGCCGCAACCCCTTTGCCGTAGCTCTGGCGGGACTGGTGTTCCTCATGGCCCTGAACGGCGCCATGGTGGCGGGGCTTCGCGCGGGAGCCGCTTACAACACCTTCCCCCTGATGAATGGCCAACTGATTCCGCCCGAGGTCCTGATACTCGAGCCTTGGTGGCGAAACTTCGGCTACAACATGGCGGCGGTGCAGCTCGTGCACCGCGCTTTCTTCTGGCTGCTCGCACTGCTCGTTCCCCTCGCCTGGTGGGCGGGGCGAAGGCGGGCGAGCGCCCATGCGCTGCTCGCGGCCTTCCTCCTGCAGGCGGCGCTCGGCATTTCCACGCTGCTGCTCGCAGTGCCGGTTGCGCTCGCCGTCGCGCACCAGGCCGGCGCCGTGCTGCTGCTCGTGGTCGCGCTCACCCATGCGCATGAGCGCAAACCCGCCTGATGCTCGACAAGATTCCGCTTCCCCCCGGCATTCGCTCCCGATTCGTGGACGGGATCAACGGTCTCACGATGCACATCCTCGAGGCGGGCTTCGAGACCGGGGGACGGCCCTGCATCCTGCTGCTGCACGGTTTTCCGGAACTCGCCTACAGCTGGCGCAAGGTCTTGCTGCCGCTCGCGCAAGCGGGCTACCACGTGGTGGCGCCAGACCAGCGCGGCTACGGCCGCACTTCTGGTTGGGACGGCGACTACGACGGCGACCTCGGTTCCTACCGCATGCTCAACCTGGTGCGCGACGCGCTGGGGCTGGTATCGGCTCTGGGTTATCGCTCCGTGGAGGCGGTGGTCGGTCACGATTTCGGCTCGCCGGTGGCGGCCTGGTGCGCTCTGACCCGGCCTGACGTGTTCCGCTCGGTGGCGCTGATGAGCGCGCCGTTCGCAGGCTCGCCGCCGGCCCCGGCGTCCAGCCCGGATATCCATGCCGAACTCGCGGCGCTGTCCCGTCCCCGCAAGCACTACCACTGGCACTACTCGACGCGCGAGGCCAACGCGGACATGTGGCATTGCGCGCAGGGTATCCATGATTTCTTGCGCGCCTACTACCATTACAAGAGCGCGGACTGGAAGCAGAACAAACCCTTCCGGCTAGAGTCATGGAGCGCCGCCGAACTGGCGAAAATGCCCACCTACTACATCATGGATCGGGACGAGGACATGGCGCAGACCGTGGCGCCGGAAATGCCGTCGCCGTCCGAGGTCGCCGCCTGCACATGGCTGCCCGACGAGGAACTGCGCGTGTACAGTACGGAATACGGCCGCAACGGATTCCAGGGCGGCCTGCAGTGGTACCGCTGCAGGACTGATCCGAAGATCGACGCCGAATTGCAGACCTACTCCGGCCGCACGATCGATGTGCCCGCGGTGTTCATCGCGGGCAGGAGCGACTGGGGCGTCTATCAGGCGCCCGGCGCCGTGGAAAAAATGCAGGCCAGCGCGTGCACCCGGATGCGGGACGTGCACCTCATCGAAGGTGCCGGCCACTGGGTGCAGCAGGAGCAACCGGAACGGACGGCCGAGCTGCTGCTGCAATTCATCCTCAGGAGGTGACGATGTCGAGACACACGAGAAAGCTCTTGTGCCTGATGTGCTGTTTTTGGCTGCTGTTGGTTGTCCCTGCCGCTGCGGTGGCGCAAGTCGAGAAGGAGGTTTACGTCGCAAAGATCGACCCGGACGGGGTGCAGCGCGTGCGTATCGTCGGCGGCGAATATTTCTTCAAGCCCTACCGCATCGTCGTGAAGGCAAATGTTCCGGTGGAGTTCCTGGCGAGCCGCGAGGCGGGCATCGTGCCGCACAACCTATTCATCCAGGCGCCCCAGGCGGGCATCGCGGTCGAAGCGGACCTCGCGACGGAACCGAAGAAGGTCGGATTCACCGCCACCGCGCCCGGCCAGTACCCGATTTACTGCGGCAAGAAGCTGCTGTTCTTCGCGAGCCACCGCGAGAAAGGCATGGAAGGGGTACTCGAGGTGGTCCCCTAGCGCCGGGTCTAGGATGGGTCGAACCATGGTAGAATTTGTGGTATGAAAACGACCATAGATGGCGCGGGACGGTTGGTGATCCCGAAAGAGATCCGGCGCGAAGCGCGGCTTGCGCCTGGGGCACCGCTCGAAGTCAGGTGGCGCGACGGCCGCATCGAGATCGAGCCCGCGCCCGCGCCGGTGCGCTTGCAGCGCCGCGGCCGGCTACTGGTGGCAGTGCCTGAGAAAAGGCTGCCGCAGCTGACGAGCGAAACCGTGGAGCAGACGCGGGCAAAACTGCTCGACGAGCGGGCTGCCGGAGACTGACGCGAGTGCCGGCGACATTTTTCACCGACACGAGTTGCATCATCGCGGCAGTCTGCGGCTGGCATCAGCACCACCCGCAAGCCGCCGCGGAAATCGATCGCCGCCTGGGCGCCCGGGAGCGCATGGCGACCGCGGCCCATGCCCTTGCCGAGGCCTACGCGGTACTCACCCGGTTGCCGGCTCCACACCGTCTCGCACCCGCCGACGCGCTGGCCGTCCTGGAAGGCAATTTTCTGCAAGCCGCACGCATCGTGGCACTCGATGTCGACGGCTACCGATCCGTTCTACGCCGCGCCGGAAAAGCAGGAATCTCGGGCGGCCGCACCTATGATGCGTTGATCGGCGCGTGCGCGCTGCAGGCGAAGGCGACTGTCCTGCTCACGTTCAACGCGGGGCACTTCAGCCAACTCGAATCTGCGGGGATTCGGGTTGTCGTCCCGTAGCTTGAAGCGAACTAGCGAGGCTCGGCGAGGACAGGAAGCGGCGCCTTCAGCCGTGCATCGTCAGGCCGCCCGAGACGCTGATGGTCTGCCCGGTGATGAAATCGGCGTCGTCGCTGGCGAGGAACAGTACCGCGCCCGCGATGTCCTCGGGCTTGCCCAGGCGCCCGATGGGGACCGCGCGGCGGTAAGCTTCGCGCAGCTTGTCCGGATTGCCCGCGCCCAGCATGAACTGCTCGAGCATGCCGGTTTCCGTCAGCCCGGGGCACACGGTGTTCAGGCGGATGGCTTTGGACGCCAGCTCGCGCGCCAGCGTCTTGGTGAGCGCGATGATGCCGCCCTTGCAGGCGGAGTAGGGTGCCTCGCCTGAGGAGCCTACGCGCCCGGCGTCGGAAGCGATGCTGACCACCTTGCCGCCGCCGCGCTCGAGCATGCCGGGCAGCACGCAATGCAGCAGGTTCATCGGCCCGACGAGATTGATGGCGATGATCTTCTGCCAGAACGCCGGATCGGTCTTGAGGAACGGGTTGAACATGTCCCAGCCGGCGTTGTTGACCAGGATGTCAACCGGTCCCGCCTCGGCGACGGCCCGCTTCACCGCCCCGTAATCCGTGATGTCGACCTTCGTCTCGCCGTTGAGGTCAAACACCACCACCTTGGTGCCTTCGGCCCTGAAACGCTCTACGATCGCCGCGCCGATGCCGGCGGCGCCTCCGGTGACGATGGCGGTCTTGCCATTCAGTCCTCTCATTTGTGCTCCTCCGGAATCACTGCGGCCGCTACCGGCCACGTACCGCGTCGGCCAGCTCTTCGTATACCGCCCTCCGGTGCCCGATCGCGACGACGCGTAAGATTCTGCGTGAACGGTCGAGTTCGTAGACGCTGCGGAAGCGCTTGACGCGGTATTTCATCAAACCCTCGAGTTGCCCCTGCAGTGGCGCACCCTTGGCGGGATCGTCGCTCAGGGCCCGTATCGCGGCCTTCACGCCTCGTTTCACGTCCGGCGGAAGATGCTGGAGGACTTCGGCGACGTGCGGCGGGATGTCCGGCCGGTAGCCGGCCATCAGCGGCGGCGCTTGCGCAGAGGGCGCAAAGGCTCGCCGAAAGCGTCTTCGAAGGAAAGTCCCTTGCCGCCCGCCGCGTAGAACGCGCGGCTCTGCTCGATCTGGCGCAGCAGGCCGGGATCGGCGAGCACGTCGAGCGTCTCCTTCAGCCGTTCGTACTCCGCGTAGTTCACCAGCATGGCCGCCGGCTTGCCGTTGCGGGTCACCACGACTTCTTCTTCGCGATCCTCCACCCCGGTGACCAGCTCCGGCAGCCGTGCTTTCACTTCCGAAATCGGCAGGGTCTTCGCCATTCTGCGCTTCTCCGCTTTGACCAGAATTCTGGTCAAACGCATGTTAACCGCTGGCGGCTGGACTTGTCCATCCGACGCGCGCGACGGCTACAATGACGCGACATGAAAGCTACTCTGGTCCCCGGCATCGCCGGGAAGAAGGTGCTCACCGTAGACGCCGGGCGCTGCATCGCCTTCCTGGGGCCGGAGAACGCGGTCTACGCCACACCGCAGATGGTGAGCGACGTGGAGTACGCGATCCGCGAGTTCCTGCTCGGCTACCTCGACCCGGGCGAGGACACGGTGGGCACGCACGTCACCATCGACCACCTCGCCGCCACGCCGCTCGGCATGCGCGTCACCATCGAGTACAGGGTCACCGCGGTGGACGGGCGCAGGGTGCGCTGCGCGTTCAGCGTGCGCGACGAGACGGAGGAGTGCGGCTCGGGCGCGCACATGCGCTTCGTGGTGGACGTGGAGAAGACGAAGCAGCGGTTGGCGAAGAAGCGCGTGCAGGCTGGCAAGGGCTGATGCTGCACGGGCGGCGGCGCTTCCTTGGCGCCTGCGCCGCGCTCGCAGTGCTGCCGCAGGCGCGCGCCCAGGTGCGCGAGCTGCGGCTCGAAGCGGCGCCTGCGCGCCTCGCAGTGGTCGGACCGCCGCATCCGGAAACCGACGTGTGGGCCTACAACAGCGCCTTCCCGGGTCCCACGCTGCGCTTCAAGCAGGGCGAGCGCCTGCGCGCGCGGCTCGTCAATCGCCTGCCGCAGGACACCACCATCCACTGGCACGGCATCCGCCTGCCCAACGCCATGGACGGCGTGCCGCACCTCACGCAGCCGCCGGTGCCGCCCGGCGGCGAGTTCCTCTACGAATTCGGGCTTCCCGACGCGGGCACCTACTGGTATCACCCGCATGCTTCGAGCGCGGAGCAGGTCGGACGCGGCCTGTTGGGCGCGCTGATCGTGGAGGAGCGCGCGCCGCCCGCCTTCGATCGCGACGTGGTCTGGGTCCTCTCCGACCTGCGCCTGGACCGTGAAGCGCAGGTCGCACCGGACTTCAACGCGCCTTTCGACGCGAGCCACGCCGGGCGCCTGGGCAACACGGTGCTGGTGAATGGCCGCGTGCCCGGGGCGTTTGCGCTCGACGCGGGCGAGCGAATACGCCTGCGCCTCATCAATGCCGCCAATGCGCGCATCTTCCGCCTGAACTTCGAGGGCCACGCGCCGCGCGTGATCGCGCTCGACGGCCATCCGGTGGCGCCGCACCTGGTGTCCGGCGGGCTCACGCTCGGGCCGGGCATGCGCGCGGACCTCCTGCTCGAGGCTTCGGGCGAATCCGGCCGCCGCTACCTCGTCAGCGACGACTTTTTTCCCCGCCGCGCCTACCGCTTGCTCGAACTGGCTTACACGCAAGGGCGCGCGCCGGCGCGGGTGCTCCCGGCGCCGCAGCTGCCGCCCAATCCGCTCGCCGAACCGGACCTCGCGCGCGCCGAGCGGCTGCAGCTTGTGCTGGCCGGCGGCGCGATGCGCCCGCGCCAGCCGCAGGGCCTGTGGTCCATCAATGGGCGCTCGCCCAGTGGCCACGCGCACCAGCCGATGTTCCATCTCAAGCGCGCTCGCAGCTACGTGTTCGAGGTGCAAAACGACACGGCCTGGCACCACCCGTTCCACCTGCACGGCGTGGCGTTCCGCGCGCTGTCCGCGCCGCACCAGCCATGGCGCGACACGGCGCTCGTCGACCCCGGTGCGCGCGCCCAATTCGCCTTCGTCGCCGACAACCCGGGCGACTGGATGATCCACTGCCACATCCTCGAGCACCAGGAGGCGGGCCTGATGGCGGTGATGCGGATCGAGTAAACTGCGCGCATGCGTTCTCTCGTCGTGGCGCTGCTCGCGCTGGCGAGCGCGGCAGCGAATTCCCAGCAGAAAGCCCCGCCGCCGACGCCGGTCAGGGCCGTCGCGGCAAAGCTCGCGCCCGCCATCGACGAAGCCACCGCCGTGGGCACGCTGCGCGCCGACGAGGCAGTCACCATCCGGCCCGAGATCGCCGGGCGCATCGCTGAATTCCGCTTCAACGAGGGCCAGAACGTGGCGCGGGGCGCCGTGCTGCTGCGCCTCGACCAGAGCGAGTTGGCGGCGGTGCTCGCCTCGAGCCAGGCACAGGCGGGTCTCGAGCGCCAGCGCCTGGCGCGCGCCGAGGATACGCACAACAAGGGCTTCATCTCGCAACAGGCGCTCGACGAGCAACGCGCCAACTACCAGCGCTCGCTCGCCAAGCAGCGCGAGGACGAGGCCAGGCTCGACAAGACCGAGATCCGCGCCGCGTTCCCCGGCGTGATGGGATTGCGCCAGGTGAGCGAGGGCGCCTTCGTCGCCGCCGGAACGGATGTCGTGCGGCTGGAGAAGATCGACCAGCTGAAGCTGGATTTTCGCGTGCCGGAGAGCTACGTCGGCAAGTTGAAGCCCGGCCAGGGCGTGCGCGTGCAGCTCGACGCCTACGGCGACCGGGGCTTCGCCGGCAGCGTCTACGCGCTCGAGCCGGCGGTGGACGAGGCCACGCGCACGGTGCTGGTGCGCGCGCGCATCGCCAACCCGGAGCTGAAGCTGCGCCCCGGCATGTTCGCGCGCGTGCAGGTGCAGCTCGGCGTGCGCGAAAAGGCGGTGTGGGTGCCGGAGGCGGCGATCGTGCCGCGCGGCCAGGACAGCTTCCTGTTCCGCATCGTGGAGGGCCGCGCCGACCTGGTGAAGGTGCAGACCGGCGTGCGCAAGCTGGGCGAAGTGGAGATCGTCAAGGGCCTCGCCGCCGGCGACCTGGTGGTCACCGAAGGCAACCAACGGATCGGGCCGGGCTCGCCGGTGATGGTGATGGAAGGCTCGCCCAAGCCCGCGGCGGCGGCGCCGGACAAGAAGGGGTGATGTGCTTTTGACTTTATGCGATCTCGCCTTTTTCGGCGCATTTGCATTTGCCGGAAAAGGCGAGACAAGCATCGTCCCAAGTCTTCACGGTCATCGCGCCTGCGCGGCGAAAAGGATGTCTCGTCTTTTTCGAAGCAAACAACGCTTCGAAAAAGACGAGATGGTATAAAGGCCAAGGCCAATGCAGCTGCCTGAAATTTGCATCAAACGCCCCGTCCTCGCGACGGTGATGAGCCTGATGATCGTGCTGCTCGGCGTGATCTCCTTCCAGCGCCTCACGGTGCGCGAGTACCCCAAGATCGACACGCCCGTGGTCTCGGTGCGCACGGTGTACAAGGGCGCCAGCCCGCAGGTAATCGAATCGCAGATCACCCAGCCGCTGGAGGATTCGCTCTCCGGCATCGAGGGCGTGCGCGCGATCAAGTCCGTCTCGCGCGAAGAGGTGAGCAGCATCACCGTCGAGTTCGTGCTGGAGAGGAACGTCGACTCCGCCGCCAACGACGTGCGCGACAGGGTGGCGCGCGTGCGCGCCTTCCTGCCCGACGCCGCGGACGAATCGGTGGTGTCGAAGATCGAATCGGACGCGCAGGCCATCATCTGGCTGCGCCTCTCGTCCGAGCGCCATCCCGCGCTCGCCATCTCGGACTACGCCGACCGCTACGTCGCCGACCGGCTGAAGACCCTGGCCGGGGTGGCCTCGGTGATCATCGGCGGCGAGCGGCGCTACGCCATGCGGCTTTGGCTCGACCGCGACCGCGTCGCCGCCTACGGCCTCACGCCGCAGGACGTGGAGAACGCGCTCAGGCGGCAGAACGTGGAGATCCCCTCGGGCCGAATCGAGTCCGCGCAGCGCGAGTTCACCGTGCTGACCGAAGCCGACCTGAAGACGGACGTGCAGTTCAACGACATGATCCTCGCCGAGAGCCGCGGCTACCCGGTGCGCCTGCGCGACGTGGGCTACGCGCGCCTGGGCGCGCTGGACGAGCGCAACATCGTGCGCGTGAACGGCAACCCAGCGGTGGGCCTGGGCGTGGTGAAGCAGTCCACCGCCAACACGCTGCAGGTGGCCACGGCGGTGAAGGCGGAGATGGCGCGCCTGCAGCAGACGCTGCCCGAGGGCATGACGCTGGCGGTGGCCTTCGACTCCTCGGTGTTCATCGAGCGCTCGATCGAGGCGGTGTACCGCACCATGCTCGAGGCGGTGGCGCTGGTGGTGCTGGTGATCTTCGTGTTCCTGCGCTCGGTGCGCTCGACCCTGATTCCCTTCGTCACCATCCCGGTGTCGCTCATCGGCGCGTTCTTCTTTCTCTGGCTGATGGGCTTCACGGTCAACGTGCTGACGCTGCTTGGCCTGGTGCTGGCCATCGGCCTGGTGGTGGACGACGCCATCGTGGTGCTGGAGAACTGCCACCGGCACGTGGAGATGGGCAAGCCGCCGCGGCAGGCCTCGATCGACGGCTCCAAGGAGATCGCTTTCGCCGTGGTCGCGATGTCGCTCACCCTCGCCGCGGTGTTCGCGCCGCTGGGTTTCATGACCGGCAACACCGGGCGCCTGTTCACCGAGTTCGCGCTCACGGTGGCCGCGGCAGTGGTGGTATCGGGCATCGTCGCGCTCACGCTCACGCCGATGATGTGCTCGCGCATCCTCCAGGCGCACGAGGCGCACGGGCGCGCCTACCTGCTGATGGAGCGCTTCTTCGTCGGCATGACGCAAGGCTATCGCCGGTCGCTGGGCTTCGTGCTGTCCCGCTGGTGGGCCGTGCTGACGGCCTTCGCGCTGGTCTTCGGCGCGGCGACGCTGCTCTACCAGTCGCTGAAATCGGAACTCTCGCCGATGGAGGACCGCGGCTTCTTCATCACCCTGGTGCTCGCGCCGGAAGGCGCCTCGGTCGACTACACCGACCGCTACATGCGCGAGGTGGAGAAGATGTTCGCCGAGGTGCCCGAGATCAAGACCTACTTCACCGCGGTGGCGCCGGGCCTGGAGCGCCCCAACCCGGTCAACTTCGGCATCGGCTTCACCCAGCTCGCGCCCTGGGGGGAGCGCACTCGCAACGCGCGGCAGATCACCGACGAGCTCGGCCCGAAGATGTTCATGGGGCTGCCGGGCGTATTCGCTTTCCCGGTCAACCCGCCTTCGCTCGGCCAGAGCTTCCGCAACCCGCCGGTGCAGTTCGTGGTGCAGGCGAACTCCTACGAGGAGCTGGAGCGCATGAGCAGCGCGCTGCTTGCCAGGGCGCGCGAGTCCAAGGCGATCGCCAACCCGGACACCGACCTGCGGCTGAACAAGCCGCAGCTCGCGGTGGACATCGACCGCGACAAGGCGGCGGCGCTCGGCATCGACGTGGAGACCATAGGCCGCACGCTGGAGACGCTTCTCGGCGGCCGCCAGGTGACGCGCTTCAAGCGCGAGGGCAAGCAGTACGACGTGATCGTGCAGCTCGAAGCGAAGGACCGCAACACTCCAGCCGACCTGACCTCGATCTTCGTGCGGGCGAGGGACGGCAGGCTGGTGCAGCTCGCCAACCTGGTCAAGGTGCGTGAGACGGTGGGCGCGAAGGAGCTGAACCACTTCAACCGGCTGCGCGCCACCGTGCTCTCGGCCAACGTCGCGCCCGGCTACACGCTCGGCGAGGCGCTCGATTTCCTCGACACGGCGGCCAAGGAGACCCTCGATGCGAGCGCGCGCGTGCAGCTCGACGGCCCCTCGCGCGAATTCCGCGAGTCGGGCACGACGCTGGCGCTGACCTTCGTGCTGGCGCTCGCCTTCATCTACCTGGTGCTGGCCGCGCAGTTCGAGAGCTTCGTGTCGCCGCTGGTCATCATGCTCACGGTGCCGCTCGCCATGACCGGCGCGCTGCTCGCGCTCAAGCTCAGCGGCGGCACGCTGAACGTGTATTCGCAGATCGGGCTGGTGATGCTGATCGGCCTGATCACCAAGCACGGCATCCTGATCGTGGAATTCGCCAACCAGCTGCGCACGCGGGGCATGGCGAGCGCCGCGGCGGTGGTCGAGGCGGCGACGCTGCGCCTGCGCCCGATCCTGATGACCACCGGTGCCATGGTGCTCGGCGCGCTGCCGCTCGCGCTCGCCGCCGGCGCCGGGTCGGAAGCGCGCCGGCCGATCGGCTGGGTGATCGTCGGCGGGCTGCTCGTCGGCACGCTGTTCACGCTGTATGTGATCCCCACCGCGTACCTGCTGCTGGTTGGGCGTGGGCGCGCGTCAGAGGCGGAAGCGCACGTTGCTGCTGCAGAGTGAAACCGCGCTGGTGACGGGAACGGGCGGGGGCATCGGCCTCGCCATCGCGCAGGCCATGGAAGGCGAAGGCGCGAAGGTGCAGCGCGCCGATGTCGCCGATGCCGACCTGTCGCAGCCGGGCGCCGCGGCGAGGTTGGCCGGGGATGCGATCCGGTCCCTGGGACAGGTCTCGATCTTCGTCCATGCCGCCAGCCCGCCGCGCCGGGAGGCGCAAACCGCGCTGGCGGTCACCGAGGCCGAATGGCGCGCCATGCTGGAGGTGAACCTGAACTCGGGGTTCCTCATCGCCCAGGCGCTCGGCCGGCACATGCGCGAGCGGAAAATCCGCGGCCGCATGCTGTTCGTTACCTCGCTGCACGCGGATTCGCCGCGCAACCTGCCGCACTACTCCGCCTCGAAGGCGGGGCAGACCATGGTGATGAAGGAACTGGCGCGGGCGCTGGGACCCGACGGCATCCGCGTCAACGCCATCGCCCCGGGCGCCGTTCCGGGCGCGGGCTTCAAGGGCTCGCCCGGTCTCGTCGACCGGATCGCCCTCGGGCGTGTTGGCACGCCGGCGGACATCGCGCCGATGGCGGTGGCGATCCTGTCGGAGAAGTACGGCGCCTACATGACCGGCACCACGGTGGTGGTGGACGGCGGCATCGCCCTCTACAACTGGCTCGATGCGCAAGGATGACGCGCAAGGTGGCGCTGATCGCGGGCGTGGGCGGCATGTGCGGCAGCAACATGGCGCAGATGCTCCACGCCGCCGGCGAATGGCAGGTGATCGGGATTTCGCGCGGCGCGCCCGAGCTCGGCGGCTGGCTGCACCACCTCCCGGCGGACCTGCTGGATGCCGGGGAGGCGAGGGCGAAATTGACCGGCCTCGAGGAGGTCACGCACATCTTCTACACCGCGCTGCTGAACGGCCGCACGCTGGACGAGGAGAACGAGCTCAACACGCGCCTGCTCGTCAATTTCATCGACGCGACGCTGCCCCGCATGCGCAGGCTGCAGCACGTGCATGTACTCGAAGGGGTGAAATGGTACGGCTACCACCTGGGCGCCTACCGCACGCCGGCGCGCGAGGACGATCCGGCCTGCGTGCCAGCCTACTTCTACGAGGCGCAGCACGCACATGTGCTGCGGGCGCAGCGCGGGCAGTCCTGGACCTGGTCCACCACGCGCCCGGGCGCGGTCTGCGGCTACGCCAACCGCGCGCGCATCAACCTGATGATGGTGATCGCGGCCTTCGCGACGATCATGAAGGAGCTGGGCCTGCCGCTTTACTTCCCCGGCGACCAGGCCACCTACGATGCGCTCACTTTCACCACCGACGTGGGCCTGCTCAATCGCGCCATGCTGTGGGCCGCGACCGATCCGCGCGCCGCCAACCAGGCCTTCAACATCGGCAACGGCGACGCCTTCCGCTGGAATTTCATGTGGCCGCGCATCGCGGATATGTTCGGCATGCGCTCGGGGCCGGTCAAGACGATGCGGCTGGTCGAGTTCATGGCCGGCAAGGCCGGGCTATGGGGCGACCTGCAAAAACGGCACGGCCTCGCGGCGACGGATCTCTTCCGGCTCGCGCCCTGGGGCTATGCCGACACCGTTTTCTCACGGAACTGGGACAATGCCATCAGCACGGTGAAGGCCAACCGCTGCGGCTTCACCGAGATGATGGACAGCGAGGACATGATGCGGCGCATTTTCGGCGAGTTTCGCGCGCGGCGCGTCATTCCTCAGGAGGAGCCATGAAATCGCGCTACCTGGTCCGGCAGTCGGAGGTCACGCCGTATTCGCCGGCCAACCACACCGGGACCAGGAACTACCGCATGATCGGCAAGGACACCGTCGGCGCGAAGCAGGTCGAGATGCTGATCGGCGAGGTGGAGCGCGGCAAGGGCGCGCTGCCGCACTTGCACCCGGGCATCGAGCAGGTTTGCTACCTGCTCGAAGGCAGCGCGCACGTCGAGGTGGGCGGCGAGAAATTCGAGATGGCGCCGGGTGAAGCCTGCTTCTTTCCCGCCGGCTTGCCGCATCTGCTGTCCGCCACCAGCGAGCGCGCGAAGGTAATGGTGATCTACGCGCCGCCGTACGAGGAAAACCCGGCGCGGCGCAAGCCGTAAGGTGGGCCAGCGGCCCACCGTACCGGATCGACACCATGGACTTTGCCTTCACCCCCGAGCAGGAAGCGATCCGCGAGGCGATCGCGAAGATCTGCGCGCGCTTCGGCGACGATTACTGGCTGAAGAAGGACAAGGAGGGCGGTTTTCCCAAGGAGTTGCATCAAGCGCTCGCCAGGGACGGCTGGCTCGGCGTCGCCATGCCGGAAGCCTACGGCGGCGCGGGCCTGGGCATCACGGAAGCGGCGGTGATGATGCAGGCGATCGCCGAGTCCGGCGCAGGGTTCTCGGGCGCATCCGCCGTGCACATGAACATCTTCGGCCTGAACCCCGTGGTGGTATTCGGCAACGACGAGCAGAAGAAACGCATGCTGCCCGGTCTGATCGGCGGCAAGGAGCGCGCTTGCTTCGCCGTCACCGAACCGAACACGGGCCTCAACACGCGCAAGATCACGACGATGGCGAAAAGGCAGGGCGATCGCTACATCGTTTCCGGCCAGAAGGTCTGGATCTCCACCGCCCAGGTGGCTGAGAAGATCCTGCTGCTCACGCAGGCGGACGCCGGGCTCACGCTGTTCTACACCGACTTCAACCGCCAGCACATCGAAGTGCGCGAGATCGAGAAAATGGGCAGGAAAGCCGTCGACTCCAACCAGGTGTTCCTCGACGGCCTGCCGGTGCCGGAAGCCGACCGCATCGGCGAGGAGGGCAAGGGCTTCGAGTACATCCTGCACGGCATGAACCCGGAGCGCATCCTCATCGCCGCCGAGTGCGTGGGATTGGGGCGCTGCGCGGTACAGCGCGCGGCGAAGTACGCCAACGAGCGCATCGTCTTCGACCGGCCGATCGGCAAGAACCAGGGCATCCAGCATCCGCTGGCGGCCAACTGGATGGCGCTCGAGGCGGCCAATCTCATGGTGTTCAAGGCGGCCTGGCTCTACGACCAGGGCAAGCCATCCGGCGCCGAGGCGAACGCGTCGAAGTATCTGGCGGCGGAAGCCTGCTTCGATGCCTGCCAGCAGGCGGTGATGACGCACGGCGGCTACGGCTACGCCAAGGAGTACCACGTCGAGCGCTACTTGAGGGAGTCGCTGGTGGGGCGCATCGCGCCGGTGAGCCCGCAGATGATCCTGTGCTTCATCGCCGAGCGCGTGCTCGGCCTGCCGAAGTCCTACTAGCAGCGCGGCATGACGACAAGTTTCCTGCTCTACGGCGCAAACGGCTATGTTGGCGAGGCGGCGGCGCAGCTCGCCGTGGCGCAGGGGCTCAAGCCGATTCTTGCCGGGCGAGATGCCACGAAACTCGAGCCCCTGGCGAAACGGTTGGGCGTCGAATTTCGCGTCTGTGCCCTCGACGACGTGGCCGCCCTGGACCGCGCGCTGCACAGCGTGCCCGTGGTGCTGCACTGCGCGGGCCCCTACAAATTCACCTCCAGGCCGATGGCCGACGCCTGCCTGCGAGCGGGCGTCCACTATCTCGACCTGACCGGCGAAATCCCGGTGTTCGAGGCGCTTGCCGCGCGCGATGCCGAGGCGAAAGCGCGAGGGGTGATGCTGCTGCCGGCGGTGGGCTTCGACGTGGTGCCGACGGATTGCCTCGCCGTGCATCTGCAGCGCCGCCTGCCTTCGGCAACGCGCCTCGCGCTGGCGTTCCACAGCGTCGGGCGCGCCGGGCTGCCGCCGGGGACGCAACGCACGATGATCGAATTGCTCCCGTTCGGCGATCGCGTGCGCCGCGGCGGCAGGCTGGTGGTGCCCGAGCGCGCGGTGAAGACGCGGACGCTGGATTTCGGCCAGGGCCCGGTCGAGGCGATGCGCTTCACCTGGGGCGACGTCTACACGGCCTACTACAGCACCGGCATTGCCGACATCGAGGTCTACGCCGTGCTGCCGGCGGCGATGCGCAAGCAGATGGCGCTGCTCAAGGCCTTGCGCCCGCTGTTCAGGTTCGCGCCGCTGCGCGCGCTGCTCAAGCGCGGGGTGCAGCCCGGCCCTACGGCCGAGGCTCGCGCGAAGACCGTCACGCACGTCTGGGGCGAAGTGACCGACGGGCAGGGGCGCAGCGCGATCTCGCGCCTGCACGGTCCGGAAGCGGGACTGGTGTGGACCACGCGCGCGGCATTGGCCGCGGTGAAGAAGGTACTCGCGGGAAATTGCCCGCCCGGATTCCAGACGCCGGGCAAGGCGTTCGGCGCCGATTTTGTTCTTGAATGCGAAGGCGTCAGGCGCGAAGATGTCGCCTGACCGGGGGGAAAGCGAGTGAGAACGCTTGCCGACGTGCTGGTGGGCCTGGTGGCGCTGCTGCACCTTTATTTCCTGGTGCTGGAAATGTTCCTGTGGACCAAGCCGCTCGGTCGGAAGGTGTTCCGCAACACGCCCGAGAAGGCTGAGGCCACCAAGGTGCTCGCCGCCAACCAGGGCCTGTACAACGGGTTTCTGGTCGCCGGCCTCGCCTGGGGCCTTTACCTTGGTGCCGCCGGCCAGCACATCAAGGTCTTCTTCCTCGGCTGCGTGATCGTGGCCGGGGTTTACGGCGCCTGGAGCGTCAGCAGGCGAATATTGTGGGTGCAGGCGGTCCCCGGCGCGCTGGCGCTCGCGCTGGTGCTGGTGGGACCCTAGCCAGCGTGCAAGCCAGCCCGTATGCGGCACCCAAGGCGCAGGTGGACGACGCCGCCCCGGGCGCGCCCGCCAGCATCTGGAATCCGAACGCAACGGCCAACTGGAGCCTGATCTTCACGCCGGCATTCGGCGCCTACCTGCAGATGCTCAACTGGCGAAGCCTCGGCGAGCCGGGGCGCGCCGCCACCGCCAAGGGCTGGTTCATCGCGGGCCTCGCATTGCTGCTGGTGTACGTGCTGATGGGCGTGCTCCTGCCGAACGAGCAGGTCGCGGATGCCGGGGCGCGCGGACTGGGGTTTGTTTTCCTGATCGTCTGGTATTTCGCTGCCGGCCGGCGGCAGTCGAACTTCGTCAAGGAGCGGTGGGGCAAGGACTATCCGAGGAAGGGCTGGGGCAGGCCCCTGTTCTACGGCGTCGCGGCCCTCGCGGGGTATTACGCGCTCGCGTTCGCAATCGGCCTCGGCATCGGCCTCGCGCGCAACGCCCTCCGCTAGAATCTGAACTCTTTCCACGAAGGAGGTTGCCATGATCAATCGCGACGAGTACGTGCAGAAGCTGAAGGACCAGCTCGACCAGTGGAACGCCGAATCGAAGAAATGGGAGGCCAAGGCGCACGAGGCGCAATCGTCGGTGAAGGCGGAGTACGAAAAGCAGCTGAACATGCTCAACAGCCGCCGGGACGAGGCCATGGTCCAGCTCAAGCTCCTGCAGGGCGCCTCGAGCGACGCCTGGCAGGACATGATGAAGGGGACCGACCAGGCGCTGAAGGGCATGCAGGAGGCCTTCAACCGGGCACGATCGCATTTCGACAAGAAATGAGCGACAACGTCCATGTCATCGGCCGGGGCTACGGCTACGAGGACCTGAAGGTCGGCTTCCGCTTCCGCACCCATCGCCGCACGATCGCGGAATCCGACCTGGCGGGCTTCGTCAACCTGACCTGGCTCACCGAGGAGCTGTTCGCGGTCGAGGACGATGCCAACCGCGCCATCAAGGGCCGCGCGGTCCCCGGCGCGCTCGTCTACTCCTTCGCGGAAGGGCTGCTGCTGCCTTCGATGCAGGACACCGGCCTCGCCTTCCTCAATGCCACGCTCGATGTCAAGGGCCCGACCGTGGTCGGCGACACCATCCACGTCGAGGTCGAGGTCACCGAGCACCGCCTGACCTCGAAAGGCGACCGCGGCCTGGTGCGCTTCAACAACAAGGTGCTGAACCAGCGCGGCGAGACGGTGCTCGAGTACAACCCCCTGCGACTGTTGAAGAGAAAGTAAATCGGGGTCTGACCCCGATTTTCCCATGATCGATCACGTCGACCACATTGTGCTCACCACCCGAGACCTCGCGGGCTGCATCCGTTTCTACACGGAAGTGCTGGGGATGAAGCTGGAGAAGTTCCAGACGCCGACCGAGCAGCGCCTGGCGCTCAAGTTCGGCAGCCAGAAGATCAACCTGCACGAGTGGGGCCGGGAGTTCAACCCGCGCGCGCACGTCGCGGTGCCGGGCAGCCTCGACCTGTGCTTGATCGCCGCGGTGCCGCTCGACGAGGTGGTGAAGCGCCTGCAGGCGAGGAACGTGCCGATCCTCGAGGGCCCGGTGATGAAGACCGGCGCCGTGTCCAGGCTGCGTTCGGTGTACGTGCGCGACCCCGACCTCAACCTGGTCGAGATCTCCGAGCAGGTGGCCTAGTCGTCCAGCCCCACCTGCGCCCCGTGCGCGCTCAGGTGGGCCGCGATCGCGCGCGTGTGCTCGCGGTCGCGCGTCTCCACCACGAACTCGACCTCGGGCGTCTTGACCGACGCGGTGCCGAACACGCGCTGGTGCTGGACTTCGACGATGTTGCCGCCCGCCTCGCCGATCAGCGCGGCGACTTTCGCCAGGCTGCCCGACACGTCGGTCATGCGCACGCGCAGCCGCACCAGGCGGGCGTCGCGCACCAGCCCCCGCATCAGCACCGCGGAGAGCAGCCGCGAATCGATGTTGCCGCCGCACACCGGGATGCCGACGCGCTTGCCGGCAAACAGCTGCGGGTAACTCAGCAGCGCGGCCAGGCCCGCCGCGCCCGCGCCCTCGGCCACCGTCTTTTCGATCTCGATCAGCGTGACGATGGCGCGCTCGATGGTTTCTTCCTCCACCAGCAGCACCTCGTCCACCAGGCGGCGGCAGATCGCCAGGCTGCGCTCGCCCACGTCGCGCACCGCCATACCCTCGGCGATGGTGTCGCCGCCCACCTGCACCGGCAGGCCGTTCAGGCGTTGGTGCATGGCGCTCCAGGCTTTCGACTCGACGCCGAGCACCTGCACTTCGGGGCGCAGTGCCTTGGCCGCGGTGGCGATGCCCGCGATGAGCCCGCCGCCGCCGATCGGCACCACCAGTACGTCCAGGTCGGCCACCGCCTCCATCATCTCCAGGCCGACCGTGCCCTGGCCGGCGATCACCGCGTCGTCGTCGTACGGGTGAATGAAAACGAGGCTGTCGCGCGCGGCAAGCGCCTGCGCGTGCGCCGCCGCCTCGGCGAGCGTGTCGCCTTCCAGCAGCACCTCGGCGCCGTGCACCTGGGTGCTTTTCACCTTGTTGTTGGGCGTGCCGCGCGGCATCACGATCACCGCGCGCAGGCCGAGGCGCGCCGCGTGGTAGGCGACGCCCTGCGCGTGGTTGCCGGCGCTCATGGCGATGACGCCGCGCCGGCGTTCGCCTGCGGGCAGGGTCAGCAGCTTGTTGAGCGCGCCGCGCTCCTTGAACGAGGCGGTGAACTGCAGGTTCTCGAATTTGAGCCACAGCTCGCAGCCAGTCAGTGCCGACAGCGTGCGGCTGCGAACGCAAGGCGTGCGCTCCACCGCGCCGGCGATGCGCGCAGCGGCCGCCCGTATATCGCCCAGCGAGATTTCGCCCATGCTTCAGTCTAGCCCAGGCACTACAATCCACGCATGACCATGCCGATTGTCGGCGGCGCGCTTCGCTTGCCTGACCTGCGCCAGCTGCAGGCCCTGCTGAACCTGGCGTGCGCGAGCGTGGCGTGGCGCCGGTCGCGGCGCACCGACTGCGAGCAACTGCTGGAAGGACTGCGGCTGGATTTTGCCGGCGTCGAGCTGAGCAGCGGCTCGCTGCCGGTGGTGCGCGCCGATCCGGACCAGTTGCGGCAGGTATTGCGCACGCTGATCGGCAACGCAGTGCGCCACCGCGGCGCGGAACCGCCGCGCATCCACGTCTCGGCGCGGCCGGTCGGCCGGCAATGGCTGTTCGAGGTGCGCGACAACGGCGTAGGCGTCGACCCGGCGCGGCACCACGCCATCTTCCACGCGTTCTCCGGCGCCATCCAGCTGCCGGCCTGCCGCCACCTGGTGCGGCGGCACGGCGGGCAGCTGTGGGTAGAATCGGCGCGCGGGCAGGGGGCGACGTTCCATTTCAGCCTGCCGGCCACGCGGGAGGTGGCGGATGCGTAGTCTGATCGCCGGTTTGTTGATCCTCGCGCCGCTGGCCGCGGCGCTCGCCGAGCTGCCGATCTTCGACGCGCACCTGCATTACAGCCACGACGCCTGGGACGTGCTGCCGCCGAAGGACGTCATCGCCATCCTGAAAAAAGCGGGCGTGCGGCGCGCGCTGGTCTCCTCGTCCGGCGACGACGGCCAGCAGCGGCTGAAGGCCGCGGCGCCCGAGCTGATCGTCACCGAGTTGCGGCCCTACCGCTCGCGCGGCGACACGGGCACCTGGTTCCGCGACCCGACTGTGCCGGCCTACCTGGAAGAGCGGCTGAAGAAGTTCCGCTATTCCGGCATCGGCGAGTTCCACCTGTACGGCGTCGACGCCGACCTGCCGGTGCCGCGGCGCATGGTGCAACTGGCGAAGGAGTACAAGCTGTTCCTGCACGCGCATTCGGATGCGGATGCGGTGGAGCGCCTGTTCAGGCAGTGGCCGGAGGCGAGGATCCTGTGGGCGCACGCGGGCTTCGACCGGCCCGAGAACGTGGGCAACATGCTGAGGAAGTACAAAAACCTCTGGTGCGACCTCGCGTTCCGCACCGACCACGGCTCGGGCGGGAAAGTGGACGCCGAGTGGCGCAAGGCCTTCCTCGAGTTTCCCGAGCGCTTCCTGGTCGGCACCGACACCTTCACGCCGGAGCGCTGGCATTACGTGGTCGAGCACGCAAACTGGTCGCGCGCCTGGCTCGCCGACCTGCCGCAGGATGTGGCCGAGCGCATCGCCTACAGGAACGGCGAAGCGCTGTTTGCGCCGCAGAAATGAAGCGCTGGCTCTGGCTCGCGCTGCTCGCGCCGGCGGCGCAGGCCTGCGAGTTGCCGGGCGGCGCGGCGCAGTCGCTCAAGGCCGAGACCCACACCGTCCTCTACCGCACGCCGCCGCTCAAGGTGGGTGAGCATTTCGCGCTGGAGTTCGCCGTGTGCCCGGCGCCCGAGGCGGTGAAGGTTGATGCGTGGATGCCGGATCACCGGCACGGCATGAACTACAAGCCGACGATTGCGGCGCTGGGCGGTGGGCGCTACCGCGCCGAGGGCCTCCTGTTCCACATGGCGGGGCGCTGGGAGTTCGCCTTCGAGGTCCGCGCGGGCGGCAAGGCCGAGCGGCTCGCGCACAGCGTGCGGCTCGAGTGAGGCGCGGGCTTCTCTTTCTTCTCTTTGCGGCGGCGCAGGCCGCCCATGCGTTTACCGTCGCGGAAATCCGTGCCGTCGCGTCGCACGGGCCCTGGCCGCCGGCGTTCAAAGCAGATCCATCGAATCGCGTCTCCGGCAGGGCGGAGGCCATCGACCTCGGCGAGCGGCTGTTCTTCGAGCGGCGGCTGTCTTCGAATGGCCAACACTCCTGCTCGCGCTGCCACCTGCCGGAGCGCAACTGGACCGACGGTGAAGGGCGCGCGCGTGCGCTGGCGCTCGCAGACCGCAATACGCCGAGCCTCGCCAACGTGCGGCT
>Ga0247727_10004028_pt1 | contig 31696 bp, 28 predicted proteins | sample WisWelCaveWW1625_FD_202498 | JGI IMG/M metagenome (GOLD analysis project Ga0247727, IMG submission 202498) | Biofilm microbial communities from Wishing Well Cave, Virginia, United States - WW16-25 | ecosystem: Environmental > Aquatic > Deep subsurface > Groundwater > Cave microbial mat | place... | reverse complement strand
ACGAACCGAAACCAGAAACCAACGTCAGAAAATCAACAACGAAAGGCAAGACCATGACCGACAAAACACAAAAACACGTTCCGCAACCCCCAACAGGGTTCCGAAAAGCAGTTATCGGAGGTTCCCCAATCAAACTTTGAGTCGGCCCCGTTCACAAGAGCGATGTGGTGCCAGGCACCCACGACGCTGGGGGAGGCAGTCACGCGGCTGTCGATACTCTGGAGGATCCGATCGACTTGAAGCAATGCTCCTGAAAGGTTGAGAGTAAACGCACCCGCACCGGATCCGCCAAACGCATACTTGTTATCGTCAACGCCAGAAGTCTGAGCGAGAAACCAACCGGTCACGGAGAAACTGTTCGCATTGCCGCCGAACAAATCCTGAACGGTATTGCCCGTGATCGTAATCGGCAGGAGGCTCGTTTCGTTGAATGAGATGGCGTTGCCGAAGCCCGTGGGGCCGGCGACGTTCATGTTGACGCCGCTGGCGACAACCGTCCCATCATCCGCTCCGCCGGCGACGGCTGAATCAAACACCGTCGTCCCGGAAGTCTCCTCAAACGCCCAGTGGCCGATCAGTACGTCCGCGTCGGCCGTCCTCGCCAGGGTGAATCCGACGAGCAAGGACGCAAGCAAACCTGCGCGGATCATGATGTTCCTGCTTTCGCCCAAATGGGGTTCACAAAGCACACTCACGAGCGACGGTGGCGGGCCAGAGCCAAACCAGCGATGCCGGCCGTTGCGAGGCACAACACGCTCGGTTCGGGAACCCCGATGGGCGTTTCCAGCAGAATGAAGGGGCGCTGGAGGTCTAGATCTTCGTATTGGTGCAGCGCGATCCCCGTCCACAGTTGCAACGTCGTATCGACGAAAACTCCGCCCGAAAGATAGACATTGCTCACACCCGTGTTGCTGCTCGGGTTGACGTTCGCGAATGGAGGCGCGGTCAGCGGGCCAAGACCCGGATGAATATGGCCGTAGCCGGGATGGAAACTACCGCCCTGAGGGGACAGGGAGTTTGTGTCGATGGTTTCCAGCCGGAACGCGACCCAATCCTGCCCCGAGCTGTTGAAGACGGTCTCGTTGATGTTGATGCGCAAACCGAAGTTGTCGCTGGTGGCGGGCGCGAGTTCGATGAACTCAACCGCGATGGGCGCCATGTTACTGAACGTCTTTAGCATACTCATCGTTCCCTGAAAAGTGCCCGAGGCTGTGCCGATGAAGGACGGTCCCGACACCTCGGTATCTTCGTACACCATCGCCCAGCCGGTAGTCCGCACGCCGTCTTGAATCAGGAATGTTTGCTGGGCGGCACGAACTGAACCCGCCACCGCGAAGAACACTGCCAGCCAGAGAACAAACAGATGGTTCATGGATCGCCTCGCCGGTTGAAGTTTCTCCCACTCTGGACTGGCATTGTCAAGATTCAAAACCGGGCTGAGCAAGTACTTGTGAGCTTGACCATGGCGGAGAGCTTCCTTATAGTTTGATGGTTAGATTTTGGTGGAGCGGCAAAGTGGGTCGAAAAACCCACTTTTTTGTTCCCCGAATCACAAAGGAAACAAGCGACATGAACGGCGAACTGATCGCAGTGCTGGATTACCTGCAGCGCGAGAAAGGTATCGACCGCGAGGTGTTGCTGGAAGCCGTCGAGCAGGCCCTCCTCCAGGCTTCCAAAAAGAGCGTCGGCCCCGGTCGGGATTTGCGCATCGAAATCGACCGCCAGACGGGCGATATCCGCGCCCTGGCCAAGCTCAAGGTCGTCGAGCAGGTCGCCAACAAACACGACGAAATCACCCTCATCGACGCCCGCCGTCGTCAGCCCAACATCCAGCTCGGCGAAGATGTGGAAGTCGAAGTCACCCCGCAGAATTTTGGCCGCGTTGCCGCCCAGACCGCCAAGCAAGCGATGCTCCAGCGCATCCGGCAGGTCGAGAAAAACATGGTTTATGAAGAGTTCAAGGGCCGCGCGGGCGACGTGATTTCCGGCACCGTGCGCCGGTTTGAGCGCAGCGACGTGATCATCGACCTTGGCAAGATCGAAGCCATCATGCCCAGCCGCGAACGCGTCCCCACCGAGGAATACCAGCCGGGTGACCGCATCCGCGCTTACATCCTGAGCGTCAACAACTCCTCCCACGGTCCCGAGATCGTCCTGTCCCGCAGCCATCCGGATTTCGTCAAACGCCTGTTCGAACTGGAAGTCACCGAGATCGCCGACAAGACCGTCGAGATTAAAGCCATCGCCCGCGAAGCCGGCTACCGCACCAAGATCGCCGTCGCCTCCCGCGATGACAAGGTCGATCCCGTCGGCGCCTGCGTTGGCATGCGCGGCATGCGCGTCAAGAACATCGTCCGCGAACTCGGCGGCGAGAAAATCGACATCACCCGCTGGGATCCCAACGTCCGCCAATTCGTCGCCAACGCTCTTTCCCCAGCCAAGCTCAAGAACCTCATCATCGACGAAGCAAAACACGCCGTCCGCATCATTGTCGAACCCGACCAACTCTCCCTGGCCATCGGCAAGAAAGGCCAGAACGCCCGGCTGACCTCCAAGCTCACCGGCTGGGGCATCGAAATCGAAAAGGAAGAAACCGCCGAACTCGGGTTCGAGGAAAAAGTCGCCCGTGCCATCGGGGCGATGACCAGCATGCTCGGCGTGGACCAACCCACGGCGGAAATCCTGGTCAAGTCCGGCTTCCACTCCCTCGAAGGCGTGCTCGCGGCCGAACTGACCGATCTGGAAGAAATCCTCGGCCCCGAAAAAGCCGCGGCGGTGCGTCAAGCGGCGGCGGCCGAGTTTGAAAAACGTCAAGCCGGAGAACAACCAGCGGCCTCATGAGTGTTCGCGTCCATGAACTGGCCAAGCGGTGCGGTCTCTCCAACAAGGAGATGATCGACAAGCTGCATGCCATCAAATACCCGGTCAAGAGCCACTCCAGCACGGTGGACAATATCACCGCCGAATCGCTGGAGAAGGAATACGGGTACGTGCCGCCGGTCCCCGAACCGCCCCCGGCACCGGCGGCCCTCGCCCCCGTACCAGAGGTGGTCGCACCCCCGAAACTCACCGCCACACTGGAAGCGCCGGTCCCGGTGGCCAAACCAGTACCGGCCTCGGCCGTCAAGCTGACACCGTTGCCATCCTTGCCGGCCATCGAGCGCAAGCCGAGTCCCGCCGTGCCGCCCGTCGCTCTGCCGCGGCCCGTCGTGCGTCCTGCGGTCGAAGCGCCCAAACCGCGTGCCCCCGCGCCGCCGCCCCGGGTCGCCATGCCGGCGCCCCCAGTGGTCGTGGCCGCCGAGCCGGCCTTCATCGTGGACGATCAGGGCAACAAGGTCATCCACATGAAACCGCCCGTGGTCGTGCGCGAACTGGCCCAGCGCGTCGGCAAGAAACCGCACCAGTTGCTCATGGATCTCATGGAGATGAATGTCTTCGCCAGCCTCAACGAAACCATCGGCGAAGAAGTCGCCCGCAAAATCTGCGAGCGACACGGATTCAAATTTGAACTGGAAAAGCGCGAGCGCGGCGCCGGCCAGGTGCACGCCCCCGCGGGCAAGATCGAAGTCCCCATCGAAAAAGGCGAGAAGGTCGAAGACCTCAAGCACCGCCCGCCGATCGTCACCGTCATGGGCCATGTCGATCACGGCAAGACGTCGTTGCTGGACGCGATCCGCAAGACCGACGTGGTCGCCCACGAGAGCGGCGGCATCACCCAGCACATCGGCGCCAGCGTCGTCACGCTGCCGGACGGCAAGCAGATCACTTTCCTCGACACGCCCGGCCACCAGGCGTTCACCAAGATGCGCGCCCGCGGGGCGACGGTCACCGACATCGTTGTGCTCGTGGTGGCCGCTGACGACGGCATCATGCCGCAGACCCTTGAGGCCATCAATCACGCCAAGGCCGCCGGCGTCGAGATCATCGTGGCCATCAATAAATGCGATTTGCCGGCCGCGAATGCCGACCGGGTGCGCAAGCAACTCCAGGAATACGAACTCACCGCCGAGGAATGGGGCGGCCAGACCATCACCTGCGACGTCTCCGCCATCACCAAGAAAGGCATCGATCACCTGCTGGAGATGATTTTATTGGCTGCCGAGGTCAAGGAGTTGAGAGCCAACCCCAAAGCCCCCGCGACCGGTCACGTCATCGAGGCGCAACTCGAACCCGGCATGGGACCGACCGCTACCGTGTTGGTGCGCAAGGGAACGCTCAAGGTGGGCACCTCCATCATCTGCGGCCCGCACTGGGCGAAAGTCCGCGCGTTGATCAACGACAAAGGCCAGCGCGTCAAGGAAGCCGGGCCATCCATCCCGGTCAAGGTCGTCGGGCTGTCGGGCGTGCCGGATGCCGGCACCGAGTTCACCGTGATGAAGACCGACAAGGAAGCCCGGCAACTCGGCGACCAGCGCGCCCTCGAAGTCCGTGCCGCCATCCCGTCCGCCGGCGGACCGCGGATCACCCTCGAAGACCTGCTCCGCCAGGCGCCGGCGGGTGGTGAAAAGAAGGCGCTGCGACTGGTCCTCAAAGCCGACGTGCAAGGCTCACTCGAAGCCGTCAACGAATCCCTTTCCAAACTCGAAAGCAATAAGGTCGATCTGGAAATCATCCACGGCGCGGTCGGCAACATCACCGAAAACGACGTGTTGCTGGCCAGCGCGTCGGACGCGGTCATCGTCGGGTTCCGCGTCAAACTCGAAAGCGGCGTCAGCGACGTCGCCAAACGCGAAGGCGTCCAGATCAAGTTGTACAGCATCATCTACGAGTTGATCGACCAGGTCGAGGAAGCCATGGAAGGCCTGCTCGAACCCGAGGCCGAAGAAACCGTCCTCGGTCACGCCGAGATCAAGAAGGTCTTCGAACTGTCCAAAGGCCCGAAAGTCGCCGGCTGCATTGTCACCGACGGCCGGCTCAGCCGCAGCGGGCGCGTTCGCGTGGTGCGCCGCAAAGCCGTCCAATACGAAGGCCGGCTCGCCGGGTTGCGCCATTTCCAGGACGACGTCAAGGAAGTCAAAGCCGGCATGGAGTGCGGCTTGCGCCTGGACAACTTCAACGATTTTCAGGAAGGCGACATCATCGAGTGTTACGCGGTCGAGAAGGTCGCCGCGACGTTGTAGCCGCACCCTTGACGGGTGCGTTGGAGAGTCATGAGCAACCGCCGCATCCAACGTGTTTCCCAACTGGTCAAAGAACAGATCGGCGAAATCCTTGAAGAACTCACGCTCGTCAACTGCGGCTTCATCACCGTCACCGCCGCCGACATCAGCCCCGATCTCAAGGAAGGCCGGGTGTACGTCAGCGTCATCGGCACCGCCGAGCAACAACAGCGCGCCCTGGCCGAGCTGGGCCGCCGCCACGGCCACATCCAGCAACAACTCGCCGCCCGCATCGTCCTGAAATACACCCCGCGTCTCCAGTTCCTCCTCGACGACACCGAGGCCCGCGCCGCCCACATCGAACACCTGCTCGACGAACTCGACCAGCACCATGACTGATCACGCCCGATTGACGGCACTGTCGTAGCTGTACTGGAACTGGCTGATCGTGCTCGCCACATCGACCATTTGTAAATTGTAAAACCGCGACCCCTAGCCTGACCCCTAGCCTGACTGCGACTCAAGCAGGACAAGGATGAGGACGGCCAGCAAGCCACCAAAGCTAATGCCGAACCTCTTCACGAGTAACATCTGGCGCCTCATCCGGGTGCTCCCGAGATCATGAACGCCTTTTGGCTACCCAGCACACTCCGTACAACGCGACCGAGAATAACAAGCAGCTGCCGCCAATCCACCACATCGAGACTCTAGAATAGAACGGATACTCTCCTGTCGGATAGTCCGCGAACACCACCCTGCGTATATCAGAGTCATATTCAACAAAGGCAAACTGGCCGAAGTTCCCCAAGTCCCATCCGCCCAGTGCTATGGAAACGCAGACACAACGGCCGAGAATCCACGCACCGAGGACTGCCAACACCACGGCAGCAAAGAAAGCCAAGCGCGCCACCTTCCGGCGCCTCTCCACAAGGCGGAAACCTCGAAAGGCGCGATCACCAGCCACCAACACCGCAAGGAAAGCGCCCACCCCGAGAAGAAGCTGGCTGAATGGGTAAAGCTCGTTCATGGATTTATGGGTGTCCACTTACAGCCGGGGGGAGCAGAATGCGACTGAATCAGGGGTGAGTCGCTCAGGCTCACTTGCCCAGTTCCGGGGATGGATCCGGCTGTGATCGCCGCTCCCTCTTCGGTTGGCCTTCTGGGCCGGCGCTCGCTTCAGCCGGGCTACCATACATCGTCGCAAAGTAATTGAGGCGCTCGCGAAGCCCGTCAATCTCCATGCGGAAGTACGGCCTCGCCGGATCGACTTTCCACGGCCATTCGACACTATAGAAGGGCAGTTGCTCCTTGTGATCCTGACCGACGGGCTGCCAATACCATGGTTTGGCGCTCGGAGAGTGCACCAAGAAGTCCCGCTCCTCGAATCCTAATCGTCGAAGGTACTCCCGCGCCAACTCGACGGCTTGTTCGGCGTTGAGTTTCGGCGGCTTGAGTAAGGGACGCATGTCCTCCGGTCTCCAGAGCTGTGAAACGGCATGCTTGTGATCCATGAAGCCGATGACCGTCCTGTGTTGGACATCGAGACTGAAGCCAAACCGATCATCAATTCGTACACCAGCTACGGGCGGGTTTCCACGTGGTGGAACGTACCGAGTGACACTATTCGTAGAGAGCGGTCTTGGAATCTCTAGGCCAGTAGCAAGAGCAAATTCCTCAACCACCGATAGAATCTCGACAAGGCTAGTAACCGGTGGAGGTAGAGCAACCTTATCCGCAAGCAGAAATGATCCACTGGCAAGAATCGTAAAGCATGTCAGTGGGAGACGCCTCATGGCTGCCAAACAAGATCGGTAGATCCAAAGAACACGGGCGCACTAAAGCCCACGGGTAGACTTTGATTTGCTGCATCTTGGACTCCGAGGGGTTGAGTGGACCACCTGCTAAAGAAGTTGACCACAAAGTTCCCGTGGTCGGCGAGGAATCTTCCAGCAAAGCTGACGAACTTGACATCGTTCCATCCCATGAATGCGCGCGGTTTGAGACCGTGACTGACATATTGGCTCGCGCTCACCTGAAAGGGCACCATGCCAAAGGCCAAACACCAAGTGCCTTTGGCTGTATTACACCCATCGAGAAACACGAACCGGTAAGGACGTGCGAAAACGAAAACCCCATTGGTCACGATGTTCTCCAGAAACGGCATCATGTTACCCAGATGCACGCCCTGGCTGGGGTTGTTGGCAGATGTCCCGATACTTATGGGCGAGCCATGGCCGAAATAAAACACATTTGCCGCGTCATTCCTGACTGAGGTTTTCCAAGCCGACCACGAATCTAGCGTGTCCTCAATCTGCGTAGTCGCGGAATATCCAGTGCCGTCCCCGACGAGGTGGTACTGACCCGGGCTCGCGACGAATTGAGCGACTTGTGTGATCATATTTTGAAAATCTATTTCGCCTTGAGTAAAGCCCTCGAACAGCGGTTGATAACTCACCATGTAGCCCTGTTCTGGGTCCGGGATTGGTATCTCCACGTAAACAATAAGTCCCGCCGCATTAGTCATAGTGACGGCAGGGAGAGCAAGCCCTCCCAACGTGGAGATCGCTTGCACCTGAAGCTGCACAAACGGGCCGGTAAACTGTACTCCATTTGTGTCTTTCCCGTCCCAAAATGCCTCGATGACGCCATTCGTCGTTGACCCGTTATACACCCGCAACAACTGGTTAGAGGCCGAATAGATCGAAACAGTCCACTCCGCCATCGTCTCAACAGATCGTGCCTTAATTGGAAGGGTTGTTCCGAGCGTGCCGAGCATATCGGGAAAACCAATCGGATTGGAGATGTTCACCACGACCGGCTGGCTTGCATGTTGGCAAAAACCCCCGGCGCTGTTGCAACTGGCGTCGAGATAACTAGCGAACCCCTCAATAGTGTACCAGCCATTCGAGAGCATCAGCGTATTCAATCTCCCAGATGCCTGGAACCCTTATGGTGGCATCGGGTTCTCCAACGCTCGACTCGGCTCGCCGTTCACCGTCAGTGCGATCCCGCCCAGCTGTTGAGTATCCGGCATGCCTACTTCGACAGGGATATGAACCACCCCGCTGAGTGTGTTGGATGGACACAACCCGATGCTGATCCCGGTCTTGGCGACTTTGTAGAATCGGTGGTCGTTTGTGGCTCCGCCCAAATCCGCATAACTCGTCAGGTTCGTGTTGGGGGCAGCCGGATACCTCGTTGCCAACTGCACCCAGTTGTTCGTGGTCAGATCGCCAATCGCCGCGATCTCGTACGTGGCATTCGTTTCACTGAACCATTCCAAGACAAAATCATTGGTCACCGCTTCAAGGCGGTTGTATGCGATCAGTCCGCATTGTGACGCGCCGCCTGCTCCCCCGCCCATGAGCATACTCATAGCCCCGCCCAGCAGATCGTCAATCGGCGTTGCCGCCGTAAGGCTCATCGCAGCCTCAAACTCGGCGGCTTCTGCCGCCATGTTTGCAAAATAAATCGGCGCATCCTTCACATCCACCAACCGCGCGTGCAAGACGATCTGCGGCGGCGCAAACTGCGTGTATCCCTGCTTCACCAATTCCTGCCAGTTGGTAAGATTGATTCCCGATAACGGGCATGCGTCGCACAGCACCATCTCGTGAACCTGCCAGACCGGGAATTCCTTCGGCACCGCGAAGCGCGCCATCGCCACGTCCGACCATGGTTGCTGCACGACGACTTCTTCCTGCTCGGGATACAACGTCAACCACTCAGGAACAGCTCGGAAAGTTGCGTCGCATTGGTGAGCACCACCCCGTCCGCGATGCCTTCCAGCTCCAGTTCACCTGTGGACTCCTCGCCACTCCACACGATGCCCACGAGCACCGCTGAAACAATCAACAGGGAAAGCACCGCCTGAAAAATCAGACCTGAGCCGCCGTCTTCGCTCCTGGTATTCATGTATGCCTCAACCTCCCAGCTTGCAGCCACAGACCAAAGGGGCGCGAACCCAACGCACCCCGGCTAGAGGCACCGCGAAGCGCCTTTCACGAGAGCACGCCGAGCCGCGCCCGCGTGGGGGCGCTGCGCTCGGTCGGTCTCGTGACTGAAATTCGCGGTTTCCTAGCCGGACCGTAGCCGAAAGCTACGCAAAGAGTCTTTAACCTCTATTCTCTACATACCTCGCAATGCCGCCGTTTCTACGCTTCCGTCTGCGTCCAATGCAAGTTCCAAATCGATAAATCCGTGTAGGGTTTTTCCCAACAGCCCGATTCGTACTTTCCACTACACCAGTTCCGCTCTGATCCTGCAAAGAGCTTGTTCCCTCTCAACTTGCCGTTAGAATACTCTTGCGAGTTATGACTGAGCCGGTCCGCCAAATCGCCGACATCCTGCGCGCCGAGCAACGCTTCCTCGTGCTCACCCATTACCGGCCCGACGGCGACGCGATCGGATCGCAGCTTGCCCTCGCGTTGCTGCTGAAGAATCTCGGCAAACAGGTTGACGCCTGGAACGACGACGCGGTGCCGACGAAGTTCCGTTTTCTTCCCCACGCCGACCTGATCGTCCGACCGCCGGCCGCGGCCAAGGAGTTCGATGCCGTCATCGCCATCGACGCTTCCACCTGGCAGCGGGTCGGCACCGCCGCGCAGCGCATCGCGAAGAAAAAACACTTCATCAACATCGATCATCACGTCAGCAACGAGAAATTCGGCGAGATCAACTGGATCGTGCCGGAAGCGCCCGCGTCGGGTCAGATCGCCTACCAACTCATCAAACGCGGCGGCTTCAAGCTCACGCCCGAAATCGCCACCTGCCTGTTCGCCGCGATCTCGACCGATACCGGCTCGTTCACCTTTGCCAACACCACCGCCGACTCGTTGCGCGTTGCCGCCGAACTGATCGAGACCGGCGTCAACGTCGCCGACGTGTGCCGGCACGTGTACGAAAGCTATCCCTACGCGCGCCTCCAACTGCTCCAACTGGCGCTGGCCGACCTCAAGCTCGCTGACCGCAACCGCACCGCCTATTTCTGGCTCACCGTCGAGATGTTCGAGGAGTCCGGCGCCAAGCGCGAGGATACCGAAGGTCTGATCGACTTCGCCCGCGGCATCGACGGCGTCCTCGTCGCCGTCGTGTTCGAGGAATTGGCTGAAGCCGGCAAGGTCCGCATCAGTCTCCGCTCCAAACACCCGAAGCTCGACGTCAACTCCATCGCCCGCCGGTTCGGCGGCGGCGGGCATCGCGAAGCTGCCGGCGCCCGGCTGACCGGCACCCCCGCCGAGGCCGAAGCCAAGGTCCTCGCCGCCATCACCGAGACCATCAAGAAGGCCGGGCTTTGACCGGCACGCCATGCAGCTTCAACTCACACCCTTCGACGGCGTGCTGCTGGTGGACAAGCCGGCGGGATTGACCTCCCACGACGTGGTCGACCGGCTGCGCCGGCATTTCCAGTTCAAGAAGGTCGGCCATTGCGGCACGCTCGATCCGATGGCGACCGGGTTGCTCCTCATCGTGCTCGAACGCGCCACCAAGCTCCAGGCCCGGCTGATGTCGCAGGACAAGACCTACGAAGGGATAATGCGACTGGGAGTGGAGACGGATTCCCACGACGCGGATGGGCAGGTCCTCGCCGAAAAACCCGTGACGGCAATCACCGCGGCGGAGCTTGAATCCGTCTTGGCGAAGTTCCGCGGCGACATCCAGCAAGTCCCGCCGATGATCTCGGCCGTCAAACATCACGGCACGCCCCTCTACAAACTCGCCCGCAAAGGCAAGACCATCGAGCGCGAACCCCGCTTCGTGCACATCTACGACCTGCGCGCCTTCGCCGTCAACCTGCCGGACATCCCTTTCCGTTGCGCCTGCACCAAGGGCACCTACGTCCGCACCCTCAGCCACGACATCGGCCAGCTACTCGGCTGCGGCGCGCACCTCGCCCAACTCCGGCGCACCCGCTCGGGTGAGTTCGATGTTCAAAACGCCCGTCCACTCGCCGACCTGCTCAAGCTGCATCGCGACCAACTCGTGCCGCTGATCATCCCGATCTTGAAACTGGCGAAGCTTTCGTAGTATGGACTGCGGTGACTTGTCACCGCTTTGCCGTTCCCAAAGCGCCGACAGGTCGGCGCACTCCAAATCACGGCCATGCGTATCATTCACACCCTCGACGAACTCGCCACCGTCAGCGGCCCGGTCTGTCTCGCCATCGGCGTGTTCGACGGCGTGCATCGCGGCCACCAACAACTCATCCGGCAGGTCGTCGATGACGCCCGCGCGGTGGCCGGCCAGTCCGTCGTCATGACCTTCGACCCCCACCCCGCCCGGGTGTTGCAGCCGGACAAGGCGCCGCCGTTGTTGACCTCGACTCCGCACAAGCGGCAACTCATCGAGCAACTTGGCGCCGCCGTGTGCCTCCTGCTGACGTTCGACCGCGCCTTCGCGCAAACGTCGCCGGAAGAATTCATCGCGCTGGTCGCCAAGCACACGCCCCGGCTGCATGAGATTTGCGTCGGCACGCGGTTCCGGTTCGGCCACCACCGCGCCGGCGATGTGCGACTCATCGAGAAACTGGCCGGCCAGTACGGCTACGTCGCCAGGGAAATCGCCGCCGTCACGCTCGACCACGAGATCATCAGTTCCACCGCCGTCCGCCAATGCGTCCAGCGGGGCGACCTCGACCGCGCCGCCGCGATGCTGGGCCGACCGTTTTCAGTGTTGGGCACGGTCGAGCCGGGCGACCAACGTGGCAAAGGCCTCGGCTATCCCACCGCCAACCTGAACCCCCACAACGAAGTCCTCCCGCCCGATGGCGTGTACGCCGTGCGCACCCAACTCGGCGGGGAATCCCTCGGCGGCGTCGCCAACCTCGGCAGCCGCCCGACCTTTGCCGGCGGCCAGGGGACGCGCGTGCTCGAGGCGCATCTGTTCGATTTCCACCGCGACATCTACGGTCAGGATCTCGAAGTGACGTTCCTCAAAAAGCTCCGCGCCGAAATGAAATTCCCGTCCGCTGCCGCCCTCCAGGAGCAGATCGCCGAAGACGTGGCCGCCGCCCGGCAATTGATCGGCAAAAAATAGCGATTGTCGGCCGGAGAATCGTCGTTGCCTGTGCCCACCGGTTCTGCAATCTTATTCCCACATGGCCGGAGCGAACAATTCAACGTTGATGTGGGTGCGGCCGTCGCCGGTGGCGCGGCGGTTGTTGATGCATCTGTTAGTGATCGGCGATACGCGGTACCGGGAGCCGCGGCGGTTCGGTCCGTTTGCGAAACCGGGCGCGGGAGTGGTCTGGATCAGGTCGGGTCAGGGCCAGTTGCGCATTGGCGACGCGACCTGGACGCTGAAGCCGGGGGCGCATTTCTGGTTTTACGGCGCGCAGCAGCCGCGGATCGTCAGTCCGGCGCCGGGCGGGACGATGACCACGCGCTCGATCTGGTTTGCGGGTCCCGGCCTGGATGGTTGGCTGGAAGAACTCGATGTGGGCCACCAGCCGTATCTGCGCCTGCCGCATCCGCACCGCGTCTACCGGGCCTATCGTTCGCTGCGGCAGTTGGCGCGTCGCCAGCCGCCGAACTGGGAATGGCAGGTGCACGTCATTCTGAACGCGGTGCTGCGCGATTTTTTGCTGACGCGCAATCTGTTGGCGCGCGACCGCCAGAGTTTGCCCGAGGCGATCCGGCGGGTATTGGACGCGATCGCGCTCGATCCAGTGCGAGACTGGAAAGCCAGTGAATTGGCCGCGCTGGCGGGGATGAGCTGCTCGGGGTTTCGGAGCCGGTTTCGGGAGACGCTCAAGAAAGCGCCCCATGAATACCTGCAGCAGGCGCGGTTGGATCTGGCGCGCGAGCTGTTGGCGGACCCGAAAACGCGCATCAAGGAGATCGCCCGCAAGCTGCACTTTTCGAGCGACCACTACTTCAGCAATGTTTTCCACCAGCACACGGGATTCAGTCCCACGGATTTCCGGCAGCATCTGGGACTGGACGAGCATTCGGGATCATCCGGTCGCCCCGCCGTCAGTTCGCCGTGCGAACCTCGGCGACCCGGACGTCGCCGCGCTTGAGCCGGTCGATCAAATCCTTGTCGTTCTGGTCGTGAAAAAACGCGCTGGCCGGTATCAGCTCGCGCTCGCGGCCGTCCCGCTTCCAGTACAGTCGCAGGAACGCTTCGCCGCCGTCCTGGAAATACTCAAGCTGCAACGGGAGATACTCGCCTTCCGTGACCTTCACCGTGGCCGTCCGCGCGCCGTCCGCGTCCCAGCCATCGATGACCAGTTTCTTGTTCAGCGTCAGCCGCAAGCCGTTGTCAACCTCGGCCTCGATGGTGATCTCACCGGCGGCGGGCGCTTTCAGGTAGCCGGCCCAAAACTCGGCGTAGTCGTTGAACGTCGTCCCGGTATCGAGGTTGATGTTGGCATCGACCCCGTTGTCGCTATCGGGTCGGGTGAAGTCCGTGGAGTTGTAAAACACCCACGGCAGCCCGTGCGCCAACGTCTCTTGGTCCTGGGCGTGCACGGGCACGAGAGCCACACTGAGCAACAGCAGATATGCGATCGTCTTATTCATGAGTTCCTTTCTGGTTGTGTGTTACCGCGGTTGTGATCTCGCCGTGAAAGACGAGTTCACCCCAGCGGAGATTGCTGGTCGGCCAGCCGAACATGTCCTTCCCAATGAAGCGGAACTGGGAGGACTCGATTGGCTGCTCAAAATAGTGAGTATGCGTAACCGCATCGGAAAGCAAGTACGGCCCGTCGATCCACGCGGCCTTCGCGGCATCCCAATACTGCAACAGCGCGTCGCGCATCCACGACTCGGGATGCGCGGGGTCTTCCACGAATGTGATCCCGGTCAACCGCACCGTCTTCTGGCCAAAGTCGAACGCCACCGGCATTTTTCCCACCCAACCCGAATCGGTATGGGCGACGTGATTCCACTTCAACCACGGATGCAACGGCGCATCGGTATGGCCGTCGAACAGCAGCTCGACCGGATTCTCCGGCGCGGGCGACATGGTGAACTTCGCTTCCTTGAGCAGGTTGGGCGATAACGCACCGGGTTTGTCGGCAGCGCTACCCCACGTGGCACGCACCGTCGGCGGCGCGTCGGCCACGACGGTTTGAACGACCGTGCCTTTCGGTTGCACGCTCGTCCGCCATTTTTCGTTACCGGCCGCGTCGAGCCGCATCACCTGACCCATCCACGTCGCCACTAACAAATCGCCGTTCGCCAGCCACTTCGTGACCGGCAACGCGCCCATGTCACACTCGAGGAGTTTCCGACCCTGATCGTCGAGCACCCAGAGCAGGCCGGTATGGCTCGCGAACGCAACCCGCTTGCCGTCGAGCGAAATGCGCGGTTCAGAGACCGAGACGACCGACGACGCCATCGCATTGTCGCTGGTGAAACTCCACAGCAATTCGCCGGCGGTCGAGTACCAGCGCAGCTCGCTCCCGACAATCGCCACCGCCATGAATCGGCCATCGGGCGTGAGTCGCACCTGATCCGCGTTGAGCGGCAAGGTGCAGACTACTTTTCCGTCGCGAACGACGAAAGTGCGCCCGCCTTCCGTGTCGGAATGAACGACCAACGTTTTCCCGTCGGCACTGACCGCGCCGCCACGGATGACGCCGATATTGGCGAGCTTCACCTGCCACAACTGTTTTCCCGCCGACGCGCGCCACGCGGTCGCGACGCATTCGGAGTCAATCGTCACCAACGTTTCGTCGTTCAATGCGAGCAGGAGCATGCTCTGCCGTCTTTCCTTCCACCACTCCTTTGTCCAAAGCTTCTTCCCCTCGCCCGACCAGACGATGAGACCGAGATTGCCGGCGCTGGCGATCCACGAACCATTCGGCGCGACGGCGAAATGGTTGATTCTCTCCTGCGTTTTCCCGCCGCCATTCCAATTCAGTCCGCGACCCGGTATGCCGAACAGTGCGAACCGTCGTTGCGGCTTGCCATCCGCGCCGAGTTGATAGAGATGAAACCCTTCCGCGCTGGCGAGATCGAAACCTTGCAGGAAAAAGCCGGTGCGCACCGCTACCGGTCCAAACCCGTATTGACTTCCCACGCGACCCTGCGAGCGGACGTTACCGGTCGCGGTGTCGAGCATGTAGAAATTGTCGTCCCAGTTTGCGGCGTTGATAAGCGCGGTCGCACCATCGGCACTCAACGCGATGTCGCGCAGGTGTGGGCCGAAGAGAGATTCAACTGTCATCGCCCCCGCCTCATGGCGAGGGCTAACGGCCTTCGGATTGATGGTAGCTTGTGCGCTCTTTCCGCTGATCAGCTCCCGCGCTTCCAACGTCACGCTCGCCACGTTCACCGGCAGGGTCAACGAGCCGGTCGGCTTCGTCGGATAAAACTCCTTGATGACCTGCCCGGCCTCGTCCACGAAGCGCATCTGCAACGGATAACTCATCTTCGGACCGGCCACGGCCACTTTCCATTGGAACGTCTCACCGGCTTTGACTTTGTCCGGCACGCTCACTTTCACCGACTCGATCGGCTTGGGCAACACGGCGAACAGCCGCGCCGGCATCAATCGCAAATCCGCCACCGGCTCGGTGACCGGTCGCATCGAAAAGACTTCGTACACGGTCTGGCCGCTGGCGCTCAGTCCGATGGGAAGGGTTTGCGGCACGCGCTGGTTGTTGAATGCGGCGACACGCCACATGATGCCCGGCTCCCATGTGAATTGGTCGTTGTTGACCGCCCACACGAACCGGCCTTCGCCGGTGCGGCGTTCGGAAAGCATGATGCCCGGGTTGGCCACTTCGGCGACGGGCGGCACGGTCGCGCCGAGCGCGGCGGTGAGTTTGACGGCATAGTCTCGGAAATAACGCGGCCAGCGGTAATGGGAAGATTCATCGTTCCATTGCGCCGGTTCCTTGCGAATGCGGTCGAACGTGATGTGGAGCGGCTTGAATCCTTTGACCCATTCCTTCCGGCAAGTCTCGTCGTAAAAGATGCTTTGCGCGTTCGCCAACGCGGCAACCAGCGGCGGATCGAGTTCGACTTTCTGGCCGACGACGAGCACGGCCTTGAATTTCTTCAACGTGTCCGGCTTCACTTCCTCGGTGAACGCGAACGTCGCGGGCCGATGCGCATACAGGCAGGCCTGGTACGCCTCGTACAATTGCGTGTAATACACCCCGCCGCCGCCAATACCGCCGTCCCAATCGTCAAGGCGCAGCATCCGCGTCGAAACCACGATGGCCAGCGGGTCGTTCGCTTCCAACGTCGTAAACCACGGCCCGTACTGCCGCAACAGCGTCAGCAACGCGCGCCCGACCGACGTGCCGCCCGTCGCCATCCAGCGTGGATCGGCGGGACTCAGGCCAGTCGCGGTCGGGCCGACGGGTTTGTTCGCCACCCAATTGGGCGTTCCGCCACAGGGACCGGTACCGTCGACGCCGCGCATGACCATTTGTAGGACGGTCGGCAACATCGTGCCACCCGTGCCGTCGTCGGCGGGAACTTCCGGGTGACCCCACACACGTTTGCCGGGGCGCCGGTAAAAATCCACGATGTGCGGCGCGAGTTGCGGCGGCCAGAGTTGTTCGAGCTGCAACTGGAGATCAATCTCGTCCGCGTTGCGCATGGTGATGGTCGGGATGACGAGCGGCTGGCGCGCCGGCCCCGTCATCGCGCTAATCGCACCCGGCAGGACTTGCTGCTGCGCGCTGTCGAACATCTGTTCCGCCTCCGCCGGTACCGCAATCACGGGATCGGTGAACCGTTCGATAGTCGGATCCCATTGGCCGGTTTTGAGGACGGTCGCGCGCAACTCGCGCCACTGCTTGCGCGCCTGCTCATCGGGCGTGGCGCGCTCGCGGTCAATCCACCAGTTGCCTGCCCAACTCCAACCGCGAAAGGCCGGGTAGTCCCGGACCTGCGTCATGAAGGCCTGGATACCTTTCTGGTAGCCTTCCATCATCCGCGCGTTTTCGGCCGGGTCGGCGGAGAACGGGATCATCGTATCCATCCCGAGCAGCACCGACAATTGCTCCATCCCAAACGCGCCATAGGCCGCCAAAGTCTGTTTCGTGGCGGTCTCGATCTCCGCTTTCTCCGGCGCCACGCCGCGCGGATCTTTCTGCAACTGTTTCACCACCGGTTCGACCTCTGTCTTGCCACCCAACGAACCGACTTGGCCCACGAACAGATTCTGGCCCATCCGGCGCATGTGCGCGATGTGGTTCGCGACGCTTTCCGGCGCGTCCCGGTACGTTCCCCCGGTGTGTTCCCCCGCGCCGTCGATGTATTGCACGATGCTGAACGCCGGCCGTCCGTCGAACCCCGGCCCGATGATCAACGGCTGCGGCGCGACCGTGAACCCGGGCGCATCGGCGGTGAGCAGATATTTACCGGGACGGAATGCCGCGGCCGGCAACGTGAACGACGCATCGGACAAACTTAGGTTTGTACTCCAAACAGCGGAGTCCCCGGCGCGGAGTTCAAACTTCAGCTTGTCCGGCTTATCCCCGCGCACAATCACCTTGACCGGTATTTCTTCCCCATGACCGTAATAGATCCGGTTCAGTGGCGTCAGAATGTTGACCGTGCCCTTGCTATCCGGCACGCGCACTTCCACCACCGCTTCCTGCCGGTACTCGCCGTAACCCACGCGCACCCGGTACAAACCGGAGGCATCTGCCGGTGCCGTTACTTTCCCGTCCACGACCGGGAGTGCCGTCCAGCCGGGATCGTTGTAGCGCGCGAATTCCGCCGGCCACGCCGGACGCGTCGTCTGCCCCTTGGTTTCGATTGTCGTGCTGACAGTTACCGGCTGACCGGCCGTCCACACGGCGCTGCCGAATTCGGTCTTCAACCGCTCGAAGTCCGCGGGCACGGCGTGTTTGAGCGCGCCGGTCTTGCGGTCGTACACCTGAAACAGTTCCACGCGACTGCTGCGCTTGATGAACACCTCGTCGCCGTCGAGCCGCAGCTCGCGATAGTGGCCGATGGACTGTCCCATCTTCAGCGGGATCGTGCCCTTCGGTTTGCCATTGGAGTCGAGCACCTGAATCGTATCGGTGTTGTTCAACAGATGATAGATGTTGCCTTCGTCGTCGGCATCCCACACACCTGCATCTGGCCCGCCCTCGGCGAACGTCGCGAAGGGAATCGTCCAGATCAATTTGCCGTCGAACCCCAACGCGTGGAGTTTTCCCTCGTTGGTCGCGATGTAAAATCGTTCGAGCGACTCGACCACACGGAATAACACGTGACGGTTGATGAACTTCTCCCCTGTGCCGTCGAGCGAATACGTCGTGATGACTTTGTACGGCGCGGCGAGGCGCACGATGCGACTTTTGGTTTGGTGGACGGCGTAAAACTCGCCGCTTGGACCGACCTCCACGTCCGACGGCTCGTACCAGTTGTATTGGCTTTCGCCGCCGAACTCGCGGATCGTACCGGTCAACCGCAGGTTCGCGTCGTAAGTGTTGACTCCCGATCCGCCGAAGCCGACGGCGATTTGGCCGCGCTCGTTGGCGGCGGCGTAGTGCCCGGCAATCTGCGTTTTCAACCCCATCTTGTTCGAGCCATCCCGATTGAGCCGCATCCAATAGCCGTCGCCATTGACGATATACACCCTGCCGTCGCGCCCCACCGACATGCGTTTCCCCGCGCCATCGAACATCGCATGCTCGCGCGAAATGGTTTTCTCCAACACGATCGGCTGTGCGACGGACTGCCCCCCCATTTGATAACGAACGTCGGCAACTTCAAGCTCACCTTTTTTAAGTTGCTCAATGAGCGTTTCATCCGCCGCGTCGTGCGAGAACGCACTAGCCGGGATGAGTTCGCGCTCATGCCCCGGCCATTTCCAGAACAGCCGGCAGTACCCAATCCCACCGTCTTGGAAATACTCCAGGTGCATCGGCAGCGACTCGCCTTTCTTGCCCGTGATGGTCGCCGACCGGGCACTGCCCTCGGCCCAGCCGTTGAGCACCAACTTCCCGTTCAACATCAGACGTAACCCGTTATCGGCTTCGGCCTCGATGGTGATCTCACCCGTCGCGGGAACTTTCAGGTAGCCTGACCAGAACTTGGCGTAGTCTTGGAACTGCTTGCCGGTATCGTGATTGAGCTGTGGGTCAACGCCGGTGGCGTCCGGTCGGGAGAAGTCCTGTTCGTTGAACGTCACCCAGGCCAGGCCGGCTTGTTGGGCGTGGACTGGCAGGAGCGTCAGCCCGAACAGCAGACTGAGACCTGTCACGATGAGACCGCCGCAAGATCCGTTTTTAATCATGACACATTTTCCTTGGCCGGCGCATGGCGCAGGTGATGACGGAGGGCCGCGATTTTTTCGCGAACTTCGGGTTCGGTGAAAAACCACGCGCTGGCTTCGCTGTGAAAGCCGATTTCGGTTTCGCCTCGCAGCCACGACGCGAGGTCTTCCAGATGTGCCGCTTCGTCGGCGGCGATTTCACACCAGGCCGGTTCGTCGAACGGTTCAGCCTGCGCCAGTAGATAGGTCGCGTAGATATTGCTGGCGCTCCGCAGCACGTGGGCGATGACGCGGGCGTTGCGCAACTCCCGCATCGCCGCCGGCCGCGTGTTGCCGGCCAGCGCCCGCGCGTACGCCTCCAGTCCCACGGCGAAATCCTCCGTCATCGCGGCGAACGCGTCGCGGTACTCTTCGAGCGTGAAACCGGTCTGTCCCCAGGGATGGTCGGCGGTCTCGCGCAGCCGCGTGCCGTACGGTTTCTGCAGCGGAATCCACGTCCACGGCATCGGACGATCGGCGTCGCCCGGTCGCGGCAACGGATAGACGACTGCGTAGTTGACGGGGCTGGAATACAGAAAGTGCCGGTGAAACGGATAGTGGTCGAACGCCTTCACGAACCAGCGCCACGCTGCGAGCACCGGCTCCGCGTCCGTGACGCCGAGGTATTCGCGCGCGACCGCGCCGAGCGCTTCGTCGTCGGACTTGCCGTCCAGCCGTTCGTCCGTGACGAACCGGTGAAACGCCCAGGTGTTGAGCGTCAGCCGATTGCCGAAATTCCAACAGCACAACGCGCCGTCTACGTCGAGCCGCCGCAACGCGCGCGCTTTGCCGAGCAGATTCGGAATGAGCGGGAGATTGTTGACCGTGGCCAGTTCGTGCGTCGTCCCGATTTGCAGCTTGGCAAACACCACCTGACCGCGCGCCCGCGCCTGGCGATGAGCCGTCAGGAATTGTTCGGACGGGCCGATGTAGGAACGGGAGTATTCATTGATGCAGCGTTCCTTGCCGGCTATCACCTTGCGGCCGCCGGACTCGAAGTCGGCCATCACGATCACCCGGCGATCCAGCCGGTCGATGATGCGCGTCTGCCAATCGTCCCATGCCCAGTTCCACGCGATCACCTGCGCGTCGGGCGCGACCGCGTGCATGCCCTCGGCGATCAGGTTCGTGACCTCGGCGATGACCTCGGCGGGGTCGCGCGCGTCGCAGCGGGGACAACCGGACGGTTTCTCACCGGCGACGTGCGACCAGCAATGCGTGTGATGTTCGCTGCGCGTGATCGTGAAGACGCCGCCCAACGTCGGACAGGCGCGGAACAATTCCTTTACGCCGTCGCGCAGGAATGCCTGGACGTCCGGGTGCGAGGTGCAGAGCGCGAACGTGCGCGGCCAGTCGTCCATCCCCGACGAACCCGGCACGCCTTTGACCGCGGGATGACGCTTCCAAAATGGATGGTCAGCGGGAAAACACAACGGCTCATTCAAATACAACCACACCCGCACGTCGTGCCGGCGCGCGCGTTCGCCGAGCTGGTTCAACCGCTCCTGCTGGCGACCGGCGTCGGCGCCGAGTTCCGGGAACACCGCCGTCCGGCAAGCGTCGCGCAGCCGCGCCCGCAACCAGATGCCGTTGAAGCCGTCCCGCGCCAGGTCGGCGAGGCCGCCGTCGTCATACACGTCCGGCCCTTCGAGGATGTCCTCGGCGTAATAGCGCGCGGCGGGCGCGCGAAAGATGCGGGTCTTCATGCGCTCACCGGAAATGCAGGCCGAACAACTTCGCGCGGCGCAGTTGGAACGTCACGACAATCGGCTGACCGTCCGCGCGCAGGTTGTCTTCGCCTTTCCAAGCCACCGGGATTTCGAGATCGTCCTTTCCCCAGATCACATCGCAGTCCTGCGCGGTGCGGTGAGGAATGTCGGCGGAGGCCGCGATGCGATCCGTGCCACCGGAGAGCTTGCGCAATCCTACCTTGATGTAACCGGCCGGCTCGACGGTCGCGTTGAGGAACAATCTCGCGCCGGCCGGCTTGACGGCCACGGTCGCAAACGCGCCTTCGTCGGGGCATTCGAGCGCAACCAGCCGGCCTTTCGGCCAGAGGGCGTAGCCGCGGTCGGTGGCCACGCCGGAATGAAGTTTTCGTTTGGCCGGATCGAGGCGCGGGTACTTGTGCCCGATTGGGTAGCCCGAATACGGCAGCGCCCAGCGCGCACCTGGCAGTTCCACCAATTGCGCCCCGCCGTAGATGTAGCCGCCTTCCCAGGTCCCGATCTGACCGGGGCCGACAACGGGGTCGCCGCCGGGGACGCGCGACCACGCCCAGCCATCCGGCGTGGAGAACAGCGACAGGTCCATTGTGTCGTCTTCCTGCAACCAGCGGTTGACGAACATCACCTGCTGGTTGTCGCAACCCGGCAGCCAACTGTGACCGGCGCCGTAATACAAAACCGACGGCGACGTGTCGGCGCCGGTGTTGATGATGACTTCCGGCTCGGCCCAATGCCGGAAATTGGCGCTGGTCGTCCGGCCCACCGAACGTTTGCCGATGACGCCGTGCGATTCCGGGGATTCTTCCGGCGTCGGCCACATGCGCAGGTAGCAGACGTATTTGCCGCGTGGCGCGTCGAACGAGGCGTTGACGATGATGTCGCTGTGATGGATGAGCATCGGGTCTTCGAGCCGCCGCCACTGAATGCCATCCGGCGAGACCGCGCCAGCGATGCCGTAGGCCGGGCCTTCCCGGCGTCCCCAATACCCGCCGGCGTAGGACATCACGTCCGTGTCGGGATATTTCTGCGCGTAAGCGGCGGCCTCGTCCTCCGTGAATCGCGCGAAATACGCCAGCTTGTAGCGCTCAGCCGGGTCGCCGTGCGGGTCGATGAAAACGTTCGGGCCGAACATGCCGCGGGGCCGGCCATCCGGCATATAGGGTGACAGGAGGATGTTGTTGGCGCGGCTACCGTCGTACTCGACCAAACCGAGTTTGGGTTTCGTCCAGTTGAATCCGTCCGCGGATTCGGCGTAGCAGAGGTGGTGACCGCCACCATGACCAAAGAGCGGTTGCACCATCGGGCTGGCGGGCGGCAGAATCGTGTACCAGCATTTGTATTTGCCCTCGTCGGCCAGAATCGTGAGCGGCCCCGGCCAGCCCGTGGGGTCCAAACCCAGCCGGTCCGTGAACTTGATCCTGGTCGGTGGCTGGGCGACCAAGCGGACGCCGTGCGGGGCGTGGGCCACAAACCGGATGCCGTTTTCGGCGACCTCCAGTGGCACACGACCCTCGTGCACAATTCGGCTGGCGGCATTGGTCGGTGTGCCGCTATCGTCGTACGCGCGCCCGTGCGTGCAGAACCAACCGAACCCGGCGCCGGCCGACGACATTTCGTCCAGGTTGAACCCGCCGATCCGCACATGCCGCCAGCTTGTGAAGTAGATGTGGCTAACCATCGAGCTAGAAGTAGCCGGGGTCGCCGGAAATGTCATAGACGCCAATGGTGAGCGCCCCCGCGTAGATGCCGATCAGGTTGGTCCCCCGGTACCATCGGACGCCGCCATCGGCAAAGAGCATGTTCGATCCTCCCTGATGCGCCGTCCAATAGGCGCTGTAAAAAGCCACGCCGTTATAGGTCGCGGTCAAATCATACCGGAAGAAGTACACATGCATCCAGACGTCCAGTTGCGGGATGGTGATATTGTCCTCCGCCGAGGAGTAGGTGCCGACATGGTTGGGCGGCGCGTGAAATTCTCGCAGCACCACGAGTTTGCTGGGACTGCGGACCGCCGACAATTTCAGCGCCGGCCGGTCCTGTGGTGGATCGGTGTTGTTATCGTCGTTTTCGACGCAGCGCTCGGAAACCATGTAGCTGACGGGGTTGGAGTACGGTGATCGGGTGTAGGGATCGGCCGGGCACAACAGCACCTTTTTACTCTTGCCGACGTACGGTCCCAACATCCGATACCCTTCGTAATGGGCATTGGGGAGCGTCGCGATCGTGTACGTGGGGAAGACCTCACTATAATCGCCGAAATACATCTGATAGGCGAGACCGAGTTGTCGCAGATTATTGGTGCAACCCACCGTCCTGGCTCGCGCGCGCGCGCCGCGCAACGCCGGCAACAACAACGCCGCCAACAGCGCGATGATCGCCACCACAACCAACAACTCGATGAGCGTGAACGCCCTTTGCCTGCGGACGCGGTGCATTTGGCTGCCAGTGTACCGTGCCGGCAGTCGCCAAGTCAAAGTGGCCACAGTTCCAAAACTGCCGGGTTTCAGTTCAAAATCTAACGTTGCGCCGCTGCGCCACGACAGGCAACAATGCGCTCGATGACCAGAATGCGAACTGGTTTGGGTGAGTACATCTTCGTCAACCCGTCGCCCCGCGCGCGCCGGCTGTTCTGGCACGTGCTGGGCATCGGCGTCAAACGGGTCAAACAACTCGATCCGCACCCGCCGATGGACAAGCCCGGCGGCGTGCTGGAGTGGCTGGAGTCCGGTTCGGGCTGGCTGACGATCGGCACGCAACGCTTTGCGTTCGAGTGCGGACCGCGGTTCTGGTTGTTCAGCCTCCAACAACCACGGATCAACCACCCGCACACCAGCCAAGTGTTGGCGACCCAGGTGATCCGCTTCAGCGGTCCCACTCTCGACGCCTGGCTCGAAGATCTCGGCACCTGGCAGGCTCCCGAGTTCCGGTTCGGCCCGAAAGAGGCCGCGGCAATCTATGCGACGCAACGCCGGCTGGGCTGGCTGGTCGTCAAGCGGCCCGTCCTCTGGGAATGGCAGGTTCACCTGACGCTGACGCGGTTGTTCGAAAGATTTTTCCTCGCCCGCAAGCTGATCCCGGCCGCGCGCCGAGACCTGCCCGCCGCCATCACCCGCGCGTTGAACGTCCTCGCCGCGAATCCCTTTCGCGATTGGCGCGCGCGAACTGGCCGGGCGCGCGGGTCTGGACTACACGACGTTTCGCGCGGTCTTTCGCGAGCATCTGGGCGAATCCGTCCATGAACACCTGCAGCAAATCCGGCGGCAGCAAGCCGAAGTCCTGCTGTCCGATCAACGGTTGCGAATCAAAGAAGTCGCGCAACGGCTGCATTTCAAAAACGAACATTACTTCAGCCACTTCTTTCGCCAGTGCACCGGGATGACGCCGACGGGATACCGGGCGCACATTGGCAAGGCGCCATTCCGCTACCAATAATACACGGTCCATAACGGCGTATGTCCGCTCAGGCCGTAATCGTTCGAACGGATCCAGCACTCGTAGAGGATCACTTCCACATGCCCGTCCAAAAAGATATGCGGTGGCGCACTACGATGGTCATTATACGAGGAGCTTGGCACCGTCACGCCGTCACTGTAGCCGGTGAACCAGCCGGTCGCGCTATCCACGACCGCACGCGGATGAGACCACCCCCAATGGCTGAAGACACCGGTCTGAACTGGATTCGCCGCCGTGGCCAGGCGTCGGCCCAACATTTGTTCCGCCAAGGTCGCGTTCGCCACGTTCCCGCTGGGATCAAAGACATTCTGATCCCACGGCCACGAGCCATCCGCGGCCTGTCGCCATCTCCAACCGGTGTTGAACGGGGCGTAGGAACTGAACTGCCAGAGCGGCATGCCGCCGGCGGTGAACGGCGTCGCGGCGGCATACGTCGTGGTGGGCTGCCACGTGCTGGCGGGACAAAAGAAGGCGCTGCGCCGGACGGGGCCGCGGTTGGCAATCTTCTCGCAGTAGGCGGCCCATTGACCGGTGGCATCGTTCTTTTTCGGGCGATCGGCCACGCCGGCGATGCCGAGGTAGCGGGACAGTTGCGGCCGGAAATTATGCTCCGAATCCCAGGAATACTTCCCGCAATCGTAGCCGGCATTGGGATTGTGACTGTCGTAGTCGCCCAGGTACATCATGAGCGCGGTGAGTAGTTGCCGTTCGTTGCTGATGCACGCGGCCCGCTGGCCGGCCACGCGGGCGTTTTTCAAGGCCGGCAACAACAGGGCCGCCAACAGCGCGATGATCGCGACCACCACCAACAACTCAATGAGCGTGAATCCGCCTCTGCCAACCAACAAGCCCTTCGGCCACGAGCGGGTCGACAGGCTCACCGTCCCGAGAGGAGTCGAGGGACTCAGGGCCGAGTGGCTACGGCGGACAAGGCCCGCGCCGCGCGGGATGAATGCGACGGTGGCTCTCGAAAACCGGCCCCGCGCTTCCGCACCACGCCGACAGGTTACGGGCCGCCATCCCGGTTGGGGAAGCTCAAGCACCAACAAGTTTTCAGGGAGGAATGCCATCGTCAACGGTACGAGAGACCGAACAGTTTGGCGCGACGGAGTTGGAAGCTGACGACCACCGGCTGTCCATCCGCCCGCAGTTGGTCCTCCCCTTTCCAGGTCACTGGAATTTCCAGATCATCCCGCCCCCAGATCACATCGCAGTCGGCGGCGGCGCGGCCCGGAATCGGGGCCGATTCCGGCAGGCGGTTGGTGCCGCCCGCGAGTTGGCGCAGTCCCACTTTGATGAAGCCGGCCGGTTCGACGGCGGCGTTGAGGAACAATCTCGCGCCGGCCGGCTTGACGGCCACGGTGGCGAACGCGCCTTCGTCGGGACATTCGAGCGCGACGAGTCGGCCTTTGGGCCAGACGGCATAACCGCGATGGGCTTCCACGCCGGGGTGGAGACGGCGCTTGGTCGAGTTGATCCGCGGGTATTTGTGGGGGATCGGCATTCCCATGTACGGCAACGCCCAGCGCGCCCCGGGCAATTCAATCAGTTGCGCGCCGCCGAAGATGCAACTGCCTTCCCACGTGCCGATGGCGCCGGGCGCGATGAAGGATTCGCCGCCCGGCACCGGCGACCATGTCCAGCCATCGGGCGTCGCAAACAGGGAGAGATCCATGGTGTCGTCGTCCTGTTTCCAGCGGTTGACGAACAGCACTTGCTCGGTGTCGCTGCCCGGCAGCCAGGTGTGACCCGGGCCGTAGTACAGCATGGAAGGCGCGACGTCCGCGCCGGCGTTGAGCAACAGTTCGGGCTGGCTCCATTGCCGGAAATCGGCGCTGGTGGACCGGCCGACGGAGCGGCGGCCGATGATGCCGGGTGACTCGGGCGACTGGGTCGGCCTCGGCCACATCCGCATGTAACAGACGTACCGGCCCAGTTGGGGATCGAAGGTGGCATTGGGAACGGTGTCGCTGTGGTGAATCAAAAGCGGTTCGTCCAGCGGCTGCCAGTGAGTCCCGTCCGGTGAGACGGCCCCGGCGATGCCAAAGGCCGGACCTTCTGGACACCCCCAATAACCGGCCGAATAGGCCATCACGTCATGATGGCCGGGGTGCTTCTTCACGAAGGCGACGACCTCCGCCTCCGTGAACCGCGCGAAGTAAACCATCTTGTACCGCTCGGCGGCATCGCCGTGCGGGTCCACGAACACATTCGGCCCGAACATGCCGCGGGGCCGGCCCTCAAGCACATACGGGGTCATCAGGATGTTGTTGTCGCGGCGGCCGTTGTGCTTCACCAGACCCAGCTTGGGTTTGGTCCAGTTGAAACCGTCGGTGGACTCGGCATAGCACAGGTAATGATTGAACCCGTGCCACGGATATTCCACCGGCCGCTGATCCGATGGAATGTCGGGCAGAAACGTGTGCCAGCATTTGTATCGGCCTTCGTCGAAGAGGATCGTGAGCGGGCCGGGCCAGCCCTCAGTGGGCATGCCTAATCGGTCAGTGAACTTGATTCGCGTCGGCGGTTGGGCCGCGAGCCGAATCCCATGCGGCGCGAACGAAACATGACGGATGTGTTCCTCAAGGTCCTCGACCGGCAGCCCGCCCTCCTGCACGATCCGCTCGGTGGCGGTGGCCGTGCCCCGGTCGTCGTAGGCCAGCCCCGTCGCGCACCGCCAACTCACCCCCGAGCCGGCCGAGGACATCTCGCGCAGATTGAATCCGCCGATGCGCACAGAGCGCCAACTCGTGAAATGGAGCTGGCTGACAGTTTGGGGCGCCACGTTCATGATCAGCGAAACGTCATGCCGAACAGTTTGGCCCGACGCAGTTCGAAGCAGACGATTACGGGCTGGCCGTTTGCGGACAGTTGAGGGTCGCCTTTCCATGTCACGGGAATCTCCAGCGCGTTCCTGCCCCAGATCACATCGCAATCGGTCAGCGCGCGACCCGGGATTTCGCCGCTGAGATTGCGCAATCCAACGCGAATGTAGCCGGCCGGCTCGACGGCGGCGTTGAGAACCAATTTTTCGCCAGCCGGATGGAACGCGACGGTGGCGAACGATCCTTCGTCGGGACACTCCAGCGCCACGAGCCGCCCTTTCGGCCAGATGGCGTAGCCGCGATTGGCTTCGACGCCGGGATGAAGTTTGCGTTGGGCGGGCGCGATGCGCGGATACTTGTGGGGAATGGGAAAGCCCTGGTACGGCAGCACCCAGCGGTCGCCCGGCAACTCGATCAGGTACGCCCCGCCCATGATGTAGGAACCGTCCCACGTGCCGGGTTGACCCGCGGTCATGATCGGAGTGCCGCCGGGCACGGGCGACCACGCCCAGCCGTCGGGCGTGGAGAACAGGCAGAGGTCCTCGACGTCCTCTTCCTGCTTCCAGCGGTAGATGAACATCACCTGTTGGTCGTCGCTGCCCGGCAACCAGGTCTGGCCGGCGGCGTAATAGACATGTGACGGCAGCGTGTCGGCCCCGGTGGTGATGATGACCTCGCCGTTTTCCCAGTGACGGAAATCCGTGCTGGTCGCCCGCGCGACGGAGCGCACACCGATCACCCCCCACGGTTCCGGTGAACGAGCGTTGCGGGGCCAGGAACGATAGTACAGGACGTATTTCCGGCGGTGCCGGTCAAACGCCATGCTGCCCCAGATGATGTCGGTCAGGTGGATCAGCATCGGCTCGTCGAGCAGCTTCCAATGGACGCCATCGGGCGACACGGCCCCGGCAATGCCCCACCCGCCGTTGCCATTGCCGAAGTCGGCGAACTCATCTGGATGTCGCTTTCGGTAGCGCGCACATTGTTCTTCGGTGAACCCCGAGTAATAGATCATCTTGTAGCGCTCGGCCGGATCGCCGTCGGGATCGATGAACACACCCGGACAGAAGACATCGTGCACCCGCGGCACGTATGGGCTGAAGACGATGTTGTTGTCGCGCCGGCCCTCGTACTCGAACAGACCCAGTTTCGGTTTGTGCCACTTGAATCCGTCGGTGGACTCCGCGTAACAGACGTGCTGGTTGAACTGGTGGTAGGGTGGGGTCGTCGGCCGTCGGGCCGGCAGGAAGGCGTACCAGCATTTGTAGCGGCCCTCGTCGAAGATGATGCTGATCGGCACCGGCGACGCCTCCGGGTCCATTCCGAGCGGGTCGTCGAACTTCAAGCGGGTGGCCGGCGGTTGCGCCACGAGGCGGACACCGTGCGGGCTGTAGGAGACGTATTGAATATCATCGTCGGACAACGCCGTGGAGTCCTGCCGGTAGGAGTCGTCCTCCGGCATGCCCATGGCGTCGCAGGGCGGCCGGAGCACGCGCCCTTGTGAATTGACCCAGGCCACGCCGGAGCCGCCCGAGGACATGCGCACGTCGTACCCGCCGATGCGGACGTATTGCCAACTGGTGAAATAGATGTTCTCGACGGATTGGCGGGTCACATTCATCGCGCGAAGGGGCGGTGGGTCAGGCGGAGCCGTTCATTGCAGATACCGGTCGACTTCCTCAAACTTTTCCGGGGTGACGATTTGAAAAAACCTGTCGAACACTTCACGGCTTGTTTGGGGTGTGCTGGCGGGCGGAGGCGTGGTCCTTGGCGTGGCGGCAAAGAGGACGAGGTTCGCATCGAACAGTTTCTTGAGCGCACCATGGGGACTCAAGCCGACGTTGCTGGCGACGATGAGCCGGGGAACATTCGGTCCCAAAGCGCCGATTTGCTCGTCCTGCAGGAGGGGAACTCCCGCGAACGACACGATGGCGCTGGCCGCCGGATATTTTCGGAAAGCTTGAAGAAGGAACTCGTCGGAAACGCCATCCGTCACCGGAACGGAATCGGAATCCACGTAGGGCGGGAACTGGAAGGTTTCGGTGGCGATGACGGTAATCGGGCTTTTCTCCTTGAGGGTCTTCTGAAACGAGGTCAGGAGCCACTCGGCGGCGGTGGCCGCGTCAGGGCCGCTCGCTTCTATCGTGAGGATTACGAGGTGACCCTTGTTTCCCAAAGCCTTGATTGTTTCCTCGGCCACCACCTCGCCCTGCGCCGTGAAGTGCTGTGAATCCAGCTGGGGAGCACGCTCACGCAGGGTTCGATAAACGGAAATCAGCGATGCGAGAATAACAATGACTGCGGCAGTGAAAATCAGCGAGCGTTTGACCGTCATGTGGTGTCTTAATAATCGATCTGTGTCGAGATGCCGTCAAACTGGAGAACCTGCTGACCTGCTGGCACAAAGTTTGCCCGATAAGGAGCGCCATTGATGTAACGAACGCTCCCATCCAAGAGGCTGTGGTTGGAGCCTGTGAAATGAGCCGTCCACAGAGCCTCGTAATACTGCTCCCATGGGGTAACGTAACTACCCGCGGTCTTGTTCTCAAAGTCCCACTTGCTGGAGTAGTACCAGGCATTGGTCTTATGTTCGTAGGCATCGTCCCCGCTGGTTATCTTGTGCCAGAAAGGGGCTTGGAACATTTCTCGTAGCACAACCACCTTCGATGGATTCTTGATGGCGGATAGTGAGAGCGCCCCCCCCACGGACATATTGTAATCCGGTGAACTGGGGATCAACCGCTCATTGCAGAAGTAGCTGATTTGGGCGCCATGGATCTCACCGAGAAAGGGGTTGGGGCCCGGATATACGTTCGTCGTGATCGTCGAAACCTTGTCGGAAGGACAACGCAGCAGTTTGGTGCTATTCCCAAAGTACGGCCCATAGTATGTCATGCCGGGATAGGGGAGAGGCGCCCAAGCATAAACAGGGAAACGCCCGCTATTGTCACCCAAATGAAGATGATGTGCGATTACCAACTGCCTCTGGTTGTTCGAGCAACCAGCTCGCTTGGATGTCTCGCGTGCGCCCTTTAAGGCCGGCAACAACATCGCCGCCAGCAACAGGATGATCGCCACCACCACCAACAACTCAATAAGTGTGAAGGCCATCGTTCGGCGAGTCATGGGAACCTGATCTGCGGGGCATTCTAGGTTCGGATCCCCGGCGGCGACGAGCCGATAGGGATACAAGAACCCGCAAATTCCATGCGAAAATCACCACGCCCGGCCGCCCCGCCGGCTAGTAAACGACCAAGCTCTGCGGGTTCGACGTGATGCTGTAGTCCACAATATCCTGGGTGGGGAGGATCGCCAGACCGCGATACCACCGCACACTGCCGTCCACGAACAACATGTTCGATCCACCCTGATGCGCCTTCCAGTAGGTATCGCTCATCTCTGGAAAAACCGGGTGCGCGAAATGGAAGTAGTCCACGTGCATCCACATATTGGTCTTGGGGATATGATCCGCCCACTCGTTCATGCTCCAGTCATTGTTGGGCCGGGTGTGGAACTCGCGCAACAACACGACCTTGCTGGGACTCGCCCTGAACCCGCTCAGCTTGACCACCGTATCCTGGGGCGGGTGGGTGTCCGTATCAATCAACAAATCCGTGACCATGTAGCTGATGGGATTGGTTTTCGTGACGGTCGAAAAGTAGTCGGACGGACAGATCAACACCTTCAGGTTCTTGGCGAAATACGGTCCGAGCATCCGGTAGCCTTCGTAATGCGCGTTGGGCGCCGGGACGGTGGTGTACGTGGGGAACACCCCGCCGTAGTCGCTCACATACAACTCATAGGCGATTCCCAACTGCCGCTGGTTACTCAGGCAACTGATCTTCTTGGCCGACTCCCGCGCGCCTTTCAAGGCCGGCAACAGCATCGCCGCCAGCAGCAGAATGATCGCGACCACCACCAACAGCTCGATAAGCGTGAATGCGGTCGGTCGTCGCGTCATTCCAGCCGGCATACTAATGCCTTGCCAACCAACGTTCGAGGCGGGACGAATACAAGAATCGTCAATTCCCATGCAAAATACGCCGACTGCCGGGGCCGCAGCGGGGCGGTGTAGCGCTGCCGTCCCCGGCAGCGGGTTGACGCACCGTCTCGGTGCGGCTGGCTTGGCGGCGAGACGCCGGCCGAACTCGCAGCCGGGGACGGCTGCGGTACGGGCTCCGCACCGCACCTCACCCGGTTGCAGCCGCGGTCTTGTGCTCACGCCGCATCCTCGACTAATTCTAGTTCGCGTTCAAGGTGAGACTAACTATCCAGGGCCAGGCGCAGATGCTCCGCACGCGATCTCGATCCCCAGCCAGCCGTGGCAGGCCTGCTTCCAAGGTGCGCACCACCCCGGCCA
>Ga0247727_10004027_pt1 | contig 31699 bp, 19 predicted proteins | sample WisWelCaveWW1625_FD_202498 | JGI IMG/M metagenome (GOLD analysis project Ga0247727, IMG submission 202498) | Biofilm microbial communities from Wishing Well Cave, Virginia, United States - WW16-25 | ecosystem: Environmental > Aquatic > Deep subsurface > Groundwater > Cave microbial mat | place... | reverse complement strand
CAGCCGGACCGCTTCGCCCTCCAGCCCATCAGCAATACGTTCCAGGGACGCGACATCTTCGCCCCCGCCGCCGTGATCTCCTACGGCCTCTGGCAACGGGCCTTCGGCGGGTCCCGCGACGTGGTAGGGCGGACGATCCAGGTGAACGGCCGCAACAGCACCGTGGCGGGGGTAATGCCGGTGAGCTTTCAGTTTCCGCCGGGCGAGGTAGACTCGCCGGAGATCTGGGTTCCGCTGCAAATCGATCCGGCCAAGCCGGGCGGCCGGGGCAGTCACTTCCTGTACCTGCTGGGCCGACTCAAGCCGGGTGTAGGGATCGGTCAGGCCAGGGATGAGATGGGAGGCCTGGTGCGGCAGTGGCGCCAGGCGGCGGCCCCCAACACGCACTCGCTCGACCCTCAAAACCATTACCTGATCTCGCATCCCCTCCACATGGAAGTGGTGGGCGGGGTGCGTCCAGCGCTGCTGACGCTGCTGGGGGCGGTGGGTTTCGTGCTGCTGATCGCTTGCGTGAACGTGGCCAACCTGCTGCTGGCCCGCGCGGAGGCCCGGCAGCGGGAGATCGCCATTCGCCGCGCCATGGGGGCCGCTCTGCCGCAGCTGATCCGCCAGTTCGTCATGGAGGGGGTAGTGCTGGCTCTGGGCGGCGCGTTGGTGGGCCTGCTGCTGGCCTTCGTCGGGCTGCGGCTCATTGTGGCTGCCGGCCAAACCAGCATCCCTCGCGCTGCCGAGATCGGCATCGATGTACCGGTGCTGCTGTTCACGCTGGCGGTTTCGACCGCCACCGGCCTGTTCTTCGGCCTGGCCCCCTTGTCGCAACTGGTCGCCCGCAACCCGCAGCAAGCCTTGCAAGCGTCGACGGGACGGACCACCGCCACGGCGGGCGCGCAACTATTCCGGGCGGTGCTGGTGGCCGGCGAGATGGCGCTGGCGCTGGTGCTGCTGATCGGCGCCGGGCTGATGGTGCGGGCCTTCTGGAAACTGCAAGAGGTCGAAACGGGCCTGGTGGCCGAGCGGGTCCTGACCATGCGGGTGTCGTTGCCCCAGGCGGTTTATGGCGACAACAAAGCCCTGCTCCAGTTCTGGAACGGATTGCAGGATGGCCTCGCCGCGGTCCCCGGCGTGGAGTCGGCCAGCATGATGTCGGGCCTGCCGCCGGTGCGGCCGCTCAACGCCAACGACACCCAGATCGAGGGATTCGTGCAGACGCCGGGCGGGCCGATGCAAAATGTGGACTTCTGGCAGACGGCCGGCCGGCGATACTTCGAAACCATGGGCATCCGCCTGGTGGAAGGGCGCTTTTTCGACGACCGCGACGGCGAGGGCGCTCCAGCGACGGTGATTGTGAACCAGACGATGGCGCGCACGTTCTGGCCGGGGCAGAGCGCGCTGGGGCGCCGGGTGCGGCCGGGTTTTCGGGACCGGGACCCGTGGTGCACCATTGTCGGCGTGGTGGGGGACGTCAAGAACACCGGCCTGGACCGGCCTGCCGGCGCCGAGCTCTACTTGCCATATCGCCAGATGTTGGATCGGGGGTTCGGACTGCGGGGTCCCTATGTAGTGGTGCGGGCCAAGGGGGACCCGGGCTCGGTGGCACGCGCCGTGCGCCAGGAGATCCGCAGCCTGGACGGGGCGCTGCCGGTGGCCCAGGTGCGCGCGATGGAGGAGGTGCTGGCCGCGGCCCGCTCCCGCCCGCGGTTCCTGACGCTGCTGCTGACCCTGTTCTCGGTGTTGGCCCTGACGCTGGCGGGGCTGGGGACTTACAGCGTCATCTCCTACTCGGTGGCTCGCCGGACCGCCGAAATCGGCATCCGGATGGCCATGGGGGCGCAGCCCGGCGACGTCCTGGCGATGGTGCTGGGGCAGGGCCTGCGACTGGGGGCGATCGGGGTGGCGGCCGGCGCCGTGGGGGCTTATGCGGTGACCCGGCTGATTGGCGGTATGCTGTTCGGCATGGAGTCGTTTGACCCGGCGACGTTCGCGGCCATGGCGGCGGGGCTGCTGGGCGTGACCGCGGTGGCCTGCTGGGCGCCGGCGCGCCGGGCCACGCGGGTGGATCCGATGGTGGCGTTGCGGTATGATTAGCCTCGGTGGTGCAACCGAGATGGCGTCACCCAACGTGAAGCGGAGTCGCAGAGACGTACTGACCATGCTGGCCGCTGGAGCGGCGGCGTCCCCAAGTCACCACAGTGCTCAGGGCGTGGATGTTGTGGCTGCCTTAAGGATGTTGGCCCCCCCGTTCTCTATCCAGTCCAGGAGGCCGTTCACCGTCGCTGAGGAGGGATGCCAGTCTTTCGCGATCTCCTCGATGGATTGTTCGCCGAGCCGCCGATAACTTTCGAACTGGTCTTCACTGAAAAACTGGTCGGCCGTCGTCTCGTGGGGAAAATCCTTATGGTTGTCGGAATAATACTTCACGTCGCGCGACTCGTTTGTCGACAGGGCCGGCTTGATGTAAAGAATGCGACCATCCGGGACTCCTTCCCCATCTACGACCGAGTACTGGACGCGCAGCAGAGCGCAGTGCTTGCTGGGGCCATCTTTCTTGTGCCGGATCTCAGGTGCTCCTCCGATGAATTCGATAGGCACCCCCATGTCGGCGCGGATCTTCTGGATGGCGTTGGCCAGGTCCTGAAAGTCGTACTTGGGGTCGGCGGAGGCGTCGCTGACAACCATGAAGCGGCATCGGCGGCGGACCATTTCGTAAAGGCCGAGGTTTTCGAAGTGGCCGCCGTCGGAAAGATAGACCCAGGGGGATCTGTCGTCCGTCTGGCCGAGGGCCTCGTCCAGGAGAACCAGCGGGGAGTCTGGTCCACCCTTGGCCAGGATCTTCTGGTCGCGGCTGGCAGGGTTAGGAAGCCAGGCGCCCAGACGGAGATTGAACAGGGCCATCAAAAAAGTCAGGACCTTCGAGGAGTGGGAACCCATGTTGGGGCTGGCGGCGGCTCCCGAGATCGCGATGCTCGTTCCCAGGCTAATGCCGCCAGAGTCGGTGTATTCGGCGACACGCCGGTATCCCAGGCGCCAGCTTCCGGCGTGCTTGGGCGAGACGGTAAAGGACAGAGCCTGCCGTTGCTGCCACGCCAACTCCGCACCGGACGTCAAGTTCAGGGCCATGTTGATGACATGGAAGAGGCGGTCGAAGGGGCGGTCCTTTGCACTCAGGCTTTTCATGAGCAGGTTGTCCGCAGGATCGAAGCCGGTGAAGCCGTCCGGATCCCTTTTTCGAGAGGCTCCCAGGTAGGCCCGGATCAGGCGATTCCGATACATGTGGTTCAGAGAGAAGCGGTTGACGCTCAGCAGCCGCCCCAGGCCATAGCCCAGGAACCAAAGCAGAGCAGCCGCGGCGAACAGAGCGCCCGGGAGGGGTTTCGCGAGGACCGTATAGTAGAACTCATACCAGTATGATACCCAGCCTCGGTTCAAGGCAACGCTGGTCAGCAGCGAGATCCACGAGAGCAGCGTGACGGCGAAGATGGGGGCCAGGATTTTTTCGGCGATTTGCGGCGCCACCGACCAGAACTTGGACACCCTCTCGGCGTTCGCAGCCACCGAGCGGACGGTCCTCTGGGTCCAGCCGAGCAAAGCGGAGAACACGCCGGACGCCGCGCCCCCCGCCGAGGCCATCCATCCAGCCGTAACTTGCAGGCTGGCCAACAGGACTACTGGACCCAACAAGGTAATCACGTGGGCGAGCACCCAGCCGATCGAGACCATGAGGACCCAAGCTCCAGTCCGGGCATACCACTCACGGTCCGGATCTTGGATATATTCCTGGAAGCTGACCAGTCCAACGAAGATGGCCCCGGCCAGCAGCACCAGCGCGAGCAACACGGGAGGGCCGAAGGTGGCATAGAGTATCGCGTCATCCGCAAGCCTTGAGAACCCGGTAGTCGCCAGGACCCATAGGAGGGCTCCACCCAACGGACCCGACAGGATGATCCATAGCGAAACCCACGCCGGCGGGTGTTTGCGGTACCACAAGCACCCGGCCGCCCAACCACCCACGTGCAGCGCCGCTCCGAACCCCAGAAACCATGCCAGCGTTGGCGGGGAGTCGCGAACCTTGTACCAGCAGTCAGCCAGCAGAATGGCCGAACCACACAGCGGATAAAGATGCCGCCACCGAAACTGGCTCTCCGACTTGGTGTGCCCGCGCATGACAGGCAGGAATCCGGGTAACTGCGCGAGGGCAAATGCACCGAGGAGCGCCCCGAGGACAAATCCATATTTCAAGCCGTCGCCCTCGAAAACACCGGAGGTCAGCAGCGCCACATGCACCCGTGGCAAAAGTAAAGCGCCCGCCAGCATAGGAACCAGGATGAGCCAGTTCAGGATGAGGTTTCGCAACATGGTGGCGGCGAGGGTCCAACTGTCGGCGGAGAAAGCACGCACTTTGGGACTCAGGTAGTTGGAGTGGTCGCGCAGGTGGCGAATCGGCCGGGGCTCCGGAACTTTGGCATCTCCGGATCCATTTACCAGTTCATCCAGAACCTCCTGACGCGACGTGTTCCTGATCCAAGCCGTCAGCCATCCGCCGATGTATCCACCCCCCGAAACGGTGGAAAGATAGTCAAATTGCCCCAGCAACTTCAGCCTGGCCAGTCCCTGAATCACCCCGAGCCCGAACGTTGCGCTGCGGATACCACCGCCGGAAAGGCACAACGCCTGGAGGGCGTTCTCGTCCGAAAGATTGTGGACCGCCTTATAAAACTGGGGCAGGTCGGTGGCGTCGGACTGCGGCAACGCTTTTCCTAAAGCCTGCGACTCCTCCGCAATTACCTGGTGAAACGGCATCGGTTCCTCGGTGCGCCAATTCGGATCCACCCCAGCCCGCTGTTGAGAATTTCCGCCGGCCATAGTTGTCACCTTCCCTCCGCTGCCCCCTCCAGCGGGGTGCTAGCTTAGCAACTGCCGCGAAACCGCCCATTGGTTGCGAGGGCGCCAAGGGCAATGCGTTGATGAGAATCGACCAAATCGCCGCCTGATCCGATAATCGTCATGAACCCCAGCTCGCTCTTGAAGTACATCTTGATTATAGTGAAAGGACGAGGAAACGACACGCGTCGCTGACCCCACCAGACGGCGCTCGACCGCGCAGCGGACAGCCGTTGCACAATCCGTTTCACCCAGGTGATCGGCGAAGCTGATTCGCGTTATATAATGGACGCAGGAGAAGCGATGACGGCGCGGCAGATCCAATTCGTGCAAAAGGAGCGATGGTGTCACTCAACGTGAAGCGGAGTCGCAGAGACGTACTGTGCATGCTGGCCGCTGGCGCGGCGGCTGGCGGCCGATCTGACGGTGCGGCCACACCCGAGCGGCCGAACATTCTGTTCCTCTACACCGACGACCATTCCTACCGGACCGTCAGCGCCTATCCGGAAGCCTATCCATGGGCCCGCACGCCGAACATCGACGGGCTTGCCAAACGAGGGGTGCGCTTCACGGCGGCGTACGTGGGCGCCTGGTGTATGCCCTCGCGAGCCACCTTGCTCACCGGTCGCCATCAGTTCGGCGTCGAGTCGATGCGCATGCAAGGACCCTATCCTGGCAGCACCTACGATCCGGAGCAGTGTCCCTTCTGGCCGAAGGTGCTTCGCTCCCAAGGATACGTCACCGCCCAGATCGGCAAGTGGCACACCGGCACGGACACCGGCTACGGCCGCGACTGGGATTTCCAGATCGTCTGGAACCGCCCCAAGTACACCGAGACCAGCGCCAATTACTACTACGATCAGCCCATCACCCATCAAGGCGGCAAGACCGAGATCCTGAAGCGATATTCGACGGATCAATACACGGATTGGGCCGTCGATTTTATTCGCGGCAACGGCCGGGACAAAAACAAGCCCTGGTACCTGTGGCAGTGCTTTGGGGCCGTGCACGGCCCCTACACCCCGGCCGAACGCCACAAGAATGAGTACGCCGGAATCGACTTTGATGCCCCCAAGGACATCTTCCCGCCGCGGCCGGGCAAGCCGGACTGGGCCCAGAAGGTCAGTCACTGGCAGAAGGATGCCAGTGGCAAGCCGGTTGCCGGCGGCCGCTCTCTGCATTCCTGGGTGCGCCAGTACCACCAGGGCGTCTTCGCTCTCGATGAAGCCTTCAAGCGCCTCATAGAGACGCTGGAAGAGACCGGACAGCGCAAGAACACGCTGGTGCTGTTCACTTCGGATCAGGGACTGGCGTTTGGACAGCACGGATTCCGCGGCACCAAGGTCGCGGCCTATGATGCCAACATTCGCTCCCCTCTGATCCTGTCGATGCCTGGGCGGATCCCGGAAGGCCGCGTTTGTACGGCGCCGGTTGCCGGCGTCGATTTGGTCCCCACCATGTTGCGGTTCGCCGGCGTGGAGCGGCCTTGGGAGATGCACGGCCGCGACCTCTCCCCGCTGCTGACCAACCCGGATGCAAATTGGCCGTATCCGGCGATGCTGGCCGCCACCGGACAGAAATTCGGTTCCGACACCAACGTCATTCCGGAAGGTCAGGGCGCCTTCCATGGCGACGTGCCCTGGTACGTGATGCTTCGGGAGCGCCGCTACAAGTATGTTCGCCCGCTGATCCATGACCTCGAAGAGCTGTACGACCTGCAACAGGACCCCGAGGAACTGACCAATCTGGCGATCCAGCCGGAGCACCAGGGCACGCTGAAGCGGCTTCGGGGCGCGGCGATCGCCGAATTGCGTCGCAGCAAGGCGGGATTTGTCGATCGGATGCCCGCGGTTCGGGAAGCGGTTGGCGGGTAGTACCGAGCCGCGACCGTAGGGAGCGGGTTTGCCCTGCCGCCGCCGCGGCCGGGTCCATCGCGCCGGCAGATGGGGGCCAGCGGATCCAGGACTGACTTCCCTTTACCGGCTACAGCCTATACCGCCTCCAGCCGATGTTATACCTGTGTGGAGCCGCCCCAGGTGCGACCGCATGGGGTGTTCGCATGACTACCCACCGCACCCTTCTGGTCTTCGAAACCTCCCAGCAGCGGTGTGCCTTGGCTGCCGATGCCATCCAGGAAATCGTCCTCATGGCTCTGCTGGTACGCCCCCCCGGTTTGCCCCCCGTGATTGAAGGTTTTCTCAACCTCCGGGGCCACGCCCTACCCGTGATCCGTCTGGACCGCCTGTTCGGCCAGGACCCCCGACCTCCTGGCCGTGACGCCCCGCTGATCGTCCTGCGCCCGGCGCCGAAAGCCCAAGTTCTGCTCGCCGATCGCGTCCTCGAAGTCGCCGAGGCTCACGCCGAGGCCTTCCTTCCGGTGCGGGACGGCCACTCGCTCCACGACTGCGCGGCCGCGGAAGTACTCCTCGCAGGCGGGCTGGTCCACCTGCTCGATCCCGCCAGGCTGTTGCTGGAGGCCGAACAGCAGCGCCTGGCCGGCCTGCAGGCCCTCGCCGACCAGCACCTCGAGGAGTGGGAGCGATGCCGGCCGTGAGTCGGGCCCTGGCTTTGCTGGCCGACCCGGCCTGGGGGAGGCTGAAGGATCACCTGATCCAATCCACCGGCTTGGCCTACTATCTGGAGCGCGATGAGGACCTGGCCGAGCGCATCAGACGGCGCCTTGCCGCCAGGGGTCTCCCCGGCTGGGCCGCCTACCTGGCGGTACTGGAGGACGGCGCCGCCGGCCAGGCCGAGCTGGACGTCCTGGTCACCCATCTAACCATTGGAGAGACCTACTTCTCTCGCCACCAGGAGCAGTTCGACGCCATCGAGCAGGTGGTGCTGCCCGACCTGATCGAGCGCCAGCGGCCGCTCCGCCGCCTGCGCTTCTGGAGCGCGGGTTGCTCCATCGGGGCGGAGCCCTACTCGCTGGCCATCCTTTTGGCGGACCGCTGGAGCGACCGGCTGGCCGGCTGGGATATCTCCATCCTGGCCACCGACATCAACCGCAAGTTCCTGGCCCGCGCGGCGGAGGGCCTGTTCGACGATTGGGCCCTGCGCGGCCTCACCGAGGCGGTGCGCGACCAGGCGTTCCACCGCGACGGCCGGCGCTGGCGCCTCGCCGACCGCTACCGGCGTTTTGTGTCGTTTCAATACCATAATCTGGTCTGCCACCCGCTTCCCTCGCTCCTCCACAACCTGGCGGCGTTCGACCTGATCCTGTGCCGCAACGTGATCATGTATTTCGATAGCGAGACGCGGGGGGTCCTGGTGGGGCGGCTTCAGGAGTGTTTGGTGGAGGGCGGGTGGCTGTTAGTGGGCCACGCGGAGCTCAACGACGAGCGCTTCCAGGCCTTCCGATCGGTCAGCGCCCTCGGAACCACCCTGTTCCAAAAGCCGGCCGCGACCGCGCCGGATCCCGCGCCGCCCGTTTCGACGCCGATCCCCCTTCCCGAGATGCCCTGGCGGGCTGCTCCGCCGCCCGTCCCCGAGCAACCCCGGCTCGACCGAATCCGGGCCCTGGCGGATGCGGGGGAGTGGGAGCAGGCCGCCGCCGGGTGCGAGCAGCTCCTCGAAGCCGCCCTGCTCGACCCCGTTCCCCACTTCTATTACGGTCTGGTGCTCGAAGCCCTGGGCCGCCTGGAGGCGGCCGAGCAACAGATGCGCCGAGCCCTCTACCTGGACCGCGGCTTCGTGTTGGCTCACTACCATCTGGGCCTACTGCTGGCCCGCATGGGCCGGCGTCCCGAGGCCGGCCGCGTCTTCACCAACGTCCTGGAGGCCCTTCTCCCCCTCGACCCCGCCCACGTCTTCACCGACGCCGACGGCCTCACCGCCCGCAACCTGCGCGAGCTGACACAAATGCACCGGCAGGTGTTGCAAGGATGATGTTGCCAGGATGATGTTGCAAGGATGAAAGGAAGGCTTTGGTGAAGGCCTTATGACGGCAGCTTTCGAAACCGTCTGGCGCCAGCGGGCCGCACGGCTGGCGCGTCCCGCGGCCCCACCGGAACCCGGTGTGCTCACCGTTTTGGTGGTGCGGCTGGGCGAGGAGCGTTACGCCCTGGATCTGGCTGCGGTGGCTGAGGTCGCCCCCACCGGCCACCTGAGTCCGGTTCCGGGCGCCGCCGCGATGCTGGCCGGGGTCATGGCCCTGCGCAGCCAGATCCGCCCGGTGTGGGACCTGGCCCGCCTGCTGGGCCTGGCCGCCGGCGCCACCCCTGGCGGTGGCTATGTCGTGCTGCTGCGAACCAACGCCGGCCTGTGGGTCGAGGGGCTCGAAGGCATCCGCCGGCTCACCCGCACCGAGCTTCCCGAGGGCCGGCGCGTCACCGCCGATCTGGTCGCCGTCCTGGACCTGGAGGCGCTGCGAAAGGAGATGGAGAGATGAGAGTTGGCGTCAAGATTCTGCTGGGGTTTGGGGCCGTGGTGGGCCTGACCGTTGGCTTGGGTTGGTACTGCCTGGGCGAACAAGACGAAGTGACCGCCACCACCTTCGAGATAGTCGATCACGATTTCAAGACCGTGACCCAGTTGCGGGAGATCCTGCGAGAGACCGATCGCATGGCAGTCCTGCGCGAGGCGGGGCCGGCACACCTGGCGATGCGCCGCGCGGGCTTGTCGGCCGAGGATCCGGTCGTGGCCGTGGAGTCGTACCGGCGAGGCAAGGACCAAGCCCTGAAGCGGCTCTCGGAGGTCGAAGTTAGCGCCGGCGAATTCCAGAAGAACGCGGCCGCGGCCGAGCGGGCCGTCGAGTGGGGTCGCATCCGTGAGGCGACCGGCGAAACCCACAGGGCCCTCGAGGAGCTGTTTGCCGAGGCCGAAGTCCTCTTCAACCTGATGGGCAAAGGCGACCTGAAGCAAATTGTGGAGCGCAGCCCCATGCTCAACCGCGTGCGCGCGGTCTTCGACGACCGGGCCAAGGCCCTGACCCGTCTGGTCGACCAGCAGGTCGAGATCGACCAGCGACACATGGTGGCTATCACCTCCCAGTCGCGAACCTCGATCCTGATCGCTCTGGCGGTGGCCATTCTGCTGGGCGGGACCGCCGGTCTCGCCATCCACCGCTCCATCGTGCGGCCCCTGGCAAGCTTCGTGGAGGTGGTCGAGCGGGTGGGACAGGGCGACCTGACCCAGCAGGCCCGGGCCACCGGCCGCGACGAGATCGGCGATTTGGCCCGCAGCTTCAACGCCACGGTCGCGGCTCTGCGCGACATGGCCACCCAGACCCGCCAGGTCACCGAAAACCTCAACGCCGCCACCGCCGAGATTATCGCCTCGACCCAGCAGCAGGCTGCCGGCAGCGGCGAGCAGGCCGCTGCCGTCCAGGAGACCACCGCTACTATAGCCGAGATCAACCAGTCCGGCCTCCAGATCACGGAGCGGGCCAAGCAGGTGGCCGCCGCCGCCGAGTCGACGCAGACCAGCAGCGCCTCCGGTATCCAGGCCGTCGAGCACACCGGCCGGACCATGGATGCTATCCGCGAGCAGGCCGAGGCCGTCGCCGAGAACGCCGTCAACCTCAGCGAGAAGACCCAGGCGGTCGGCGAGATCATCGCCTCCGTCGACGACATCGCCGAGCAGAGTCACCTGGTGGCCCTCAACGCCGCCATCGAGGCCGCCGCCGCCGGTGAGCACGGCCGCAGCTTCTCGGTAGTCGCCGCCGAGATCAAGAACCTGGCCGACCAGTCCAAGCAGGCCACCGTGCAGGTGCGCTCCATTTTGAGCGAGATCCAGAAAGGGATCAACCGCTCCGTGGTGCTCACCGAGGAGGCGGTCAAGCGCGTCGAGTCGGGCAAGCAGCAGACCGAGGTCACCTACCGCACCATCCGGCAGTTGATCGACAGCGTACAGCAGAGCGTCCAGGCATTTCAGCAGATCGTAGCCGGGGCCAACCAGCAGCAGATCGGCTTCGACCAGGTGGCCCAGGCGGTGCGCAGCATTTCCCTGACCAGCGATCAGGCCGCCGCCTCCACCCGCCAGCTCGACAAGGCGGCGACCAATCTGAACGCCATGGCGCAGCAGTTACAGAGTACTGTTGGAAGATACCGGGTATGAATTGAGAAGTTTCTCATGACCGACCTGCGGCAAAAGTTACTCGCCACCTTCCAGCTGGAGCATCGCGAGCACGTGGAGCAGATTCGGGCTTTGGTGACCCAGGCGGGTACGGGCGCGCTGGCGGCGCCGGCCATCGAGGAGGCCTTCCGAAGGGCCCACAGCTTGAAGGGAGCGGCCCGGGCGGTGGATCTACGCCCGGTCGAAACCCTGGCCCACCGGCTGGAGACACTGTTCTCGCGGGTGCGGGAGGGAAAGCTGGAGCTGGATGGCCCGGTAAGGATGGCGATCGTGACGGCGCTCGAGGCCTCCGAGGACTGGTCCTCCGGCCGGGGGGAGGGCGACTCCGCGGTGGCCCTGCTGAACCGCCTGCTTGGCCTGGAGCCCGAGCCGTCCGCCCCGGACCTCGACGCTACCCTGGTCGCCCCCCTCGACACGGTGCGGATCGCCGCCCAAGACCTGGACCGGCTGATGCGCTCAGCCGCCGAGATGCTGGCCGAAAGCTGGAACCAGGGCCATCTGGTGCGGGGGTTGGAAGAGTTGGAGCGCCGCGTGCTGACCCTGGAAGCCGAGTGGCGGAGGGGGGGCGCCGCCCGGCTCGACACCCTGCACCCGCGGGTCCGGGAGCTTTCCCGCCACGCCCGTGACGCCTGCCGCGCCGGCCGGCGGGCCGCCTTCACGCTGAACCTGCGCAGCCGCCAGCTGGAGCAGGACGTCTGGCGCGCCCGCATGGTCACCGCCGGCGCTGTGCTGGAAGGCTTTCACAAGATGGTGCGCGACTTGGCCCGGGATGAGCGCAAGGAAATCGAGTTCACCCTGGAGGGCTTGGGGGCGCAGGCCGACCGCGCGGTGCTGGAGGCCCTCAAGGACCCGGTGATGCACCTGCTGCGGAACGCCGTGGTACACGGCATCGAGCGGCCCGAGGAGCGCGGGGAGCGGGGCAAGCCGCGCGCCGGGCGGGTGGTTCTGCGGGTGGCGGTGCGCGGACGCCGCCTGGAGGTCGTGGTGGAGGACGACGGCCGCGGCCTCGACCTCGAAGCCGTCCGCGAAGCCGCGGTCCGCGGGGGGTTGCTCGCCGCCGCCGACGCACCCACCGCCTCGCCGGAGCGCCTCACCCGCCTCATCTTCAGCCCTGGCCTGTCCACCACTCGCACCGTCACCGAGCTGGCCGGGCGAGGCATGGGGCTGTCGGTTGTCGCCGAGCAGTTACGGCGCCTCCAAGGCCAGGCGGAGGTGCGTCCGCGAACGGGCGGTGGCCTGAGCTTCGTTCTGCTGGCGCCCCTGAGCGTCGCCACCCACCGGTTGCTCCTGGTCGCTTGCCGCGGCCACCGCTATGCTTTCCCCCTCCACGCCGTTGGTCGGGTGTGCCGTTTCCGGCTCCCCGACCTCGAGACTGTCGAAGGCCGTCCCGTCCTGCGCCTCGACGGAGGCCCCGTCCCGGTGCTCCCGCTGGCCCGCCTGCTCGGCTTCGAGGAAGCGCCCGTCCCGGAGGGCTATGTCCCGGCGGTGGTGCTGCGGTGGGGGGACCGGCAGGCGCTGGTGGCGGTCGACGCTCTGGTCGAGGAGCGCGAGGCGGTCATCCAGCAGCTGGGTCTGGGTCACAATCAAGGCGGCCTGGTGCTGGAAGACGGAACGGTGGCCCTGGTCCTGGACCCCTACGCCCTGCTGGAGGCGCTGGACCGGGCCGCCCCCGGTCCTCTCCTCCAGGCCGCCACCCCTCTTGTGGAGCCCCGCGCCCGCTCGGTGCTGGTGGTCGACGACTCCATCACCACCCGTTCCCTGGAAAAGAGCATCCTCGAAGCTCACGGTTACCAGGTTCGTGTGGCCGTCGACGGCGCCGACGCCCTGGAGCAGCTCCGCGTCGAGCGCCCCGACTTGATCATTGCCGATATCCAGATGCCGCGACTCGACGGTTTCGGCCTGCTGGAGCAATTGAAGCAGGATCCGGGCCTGGCCTCCATCCCCGTCATCCTGGTCACCTCGCTGGAGCGCCCCGAGGATCAGGAGCGAGGCCTCGCCCTCGGCGCCGATGCCTACATCCTGAAACGCAAATTCGACCAGCGCGAGCTGCTCGAAACCATCCGGCAGATGGTATGACGCGACCATCATTTTTGGCCATGACCCGCACGCGCGTCCTCATCGTCGAAGATTCCCCGGTGGTTCGCGAGCTGCTTTGCCACATCATCGGGAGCGACCCGCGCCTGGAGGTGGCCGGCGTGGCTCCCAGCGCGGAGCAGGCTCTCGAGATGCTCGACCTGGTCCGCCCCGACGTCATCTCTCTGGACATCCGCCTCCCCGGGATAAACGGTTTCGAGGCCACCCGCCGGATCATGACCCAGCGGCCCACCCCCATTGTGGTGGTCTCGGCCAGCGTCGAGTCGGAGGACCTGAAGATCACCATGAACGCCCTGCGGGCCGGGGCCCTGGCGGTGGTGGAGAAGCCGGTGGGGTCGACCCGCCCGGACTACGAGCAGGTGGCCCGCCACCTGTGTACCCAGCTCGTCATCATGAGCCAGGTGCGCGTGATCCGGCAGGGGCAGCCGGGGAGGGCGTGGGCGAGGCGGCCTTCCCCGTTTCGCCCGGGCCGGCTGCAGGCCATCGGCATAGCCTCCTCCACTGGCGGTCCCGGCGCCGTCGTCGAGCTGCTCAACGGCCTCGGCCGCGGCTTCCCTCTTCCCGTTCTGCTCGTTCAGCACATCGCACCGGCGTTTCTGCGGGGCTTCGCCGACTGGCTGGGGGCCACCACCCCTTTTGCGGTGGAGATCGTGGATCGCCCCGTCTCCCTGCGGCCGGGCTGGGTCTACCTGGCGGCGGTTGACCGGCACTTGTGGGCGAGCGCCGGCTCGGCCTGGGGGGATGGCGGCGACCCCATCTGCTTGCAGCGTCCCTCCGGGACGATCCTGTTCCGGTCACTGGCCCAGCACCTCGGCCCCGCCTCCCTCGGGGTCGTCCTCACCGGAATGGGCGAGGACGGCGCGGACGGCCTTCTGGAGCTGCGGCGCGCCGGTGGTTACACCATCGCCGAGGACGAATCCACCGCCGTCGTCTTCGGCATGCCGGGTGCGGCGATCCGGCGTGGCGCCGCCTGCGAGACGCTGCCCCTGGGCGCCATCGCCCCCCGCCTCCTGGAGCTGGTGAGCTGATATGGACCGTCCCGGCCGCATCCTGCTGGTCGAGGACTCTCAAACCCAGGCCCTGCGCCTCCAGCTTCTGCTCGAGCCGGAGGGCCACCAGGTGGTGTGGGCCTCCGGCGCCGAGCCCGCCATCGCCGAGCTTGACCGCCGTCTTCCCGACCTGATCGTCCTGGACTACTACCTCCCCGATATGCGCGGCGACGAGCTCTGCCGTGAGATCCGGAGGAACGTCAACACCCGCCACGTGCCCATCCTGCTGCTCACCATCGACCAGGCCGAGGGGGCCGAGCAGCGCGGTCTGAGTGGGGCCGACGACTACCTGCTCAAAACCGCGGAGGCCGACGTGCTGCTGGGGCGCATCCGTTCCTTGCTGCGCGCCTCCCGGAGCCCGGTATCCATCGCCGGAGGGGGAGATTCCCTGTTCGGCTGCCCCCGCCTGCTGGCCATCGACGACAGCCCTACCTATCTCCTGCACCTGGCCGGGGAGCTGCGCGGCGAGAACTACCGCGTGGAGGAGGCCCCCGGCGGCCCCCAGGGTCTGGAGCGCCTGGCGCGGGAGCAATTCGACGGCGTGCTTGTGGACCTGGTCATGCCCGGCCTCGACGGCATCGCGGTCTGCCAGCGCATCAGCGAGCTCCGCCGGACCATGGAAAACCCCCCGGTCGTGATGATGCTCACCTCGCGCGAAACCAAGGAGGACATGGCCCGCGGCCTGGAGGCCGGCGCCGACGATTTCGTCAGTAAGTCGAACGACCTGGCGGTGCTGAAGGCCCGCCTCCGCGCCTTGCTCCGCCGCAAGTTCTTCCAGCAGGAGAACCGCCGCATCCTCGAGGAGCTCAAGAACAAGGAGCTCGAAGCGGAGCGGGCCCGCGCCCAGGCCGCCGAGGTCCGCGCCGCCCTGGCCGAAGAGCTCGCCGGGGCCAATCGCAGCCTCGAAGAAGTCAACCGCCGGCTCAAGCAAGCCCAGATGAACCTGGTCCAGTCCGAGAAGATGGCCTCCCTGGGCCAGCTCGTCGCCGGCATCGCCCACGAGATCAACAATCCCCTGGCCTTCGTGCTGACCAACCTCTTCACCATCGAGCGCGAAGCCGAACGAGTGGACGCCGCCGAGCCCCCGCTCGACCAGGAGAGGCGCCGCCGCGTCGGGAAGATCCGCGCCCGGCTCGGCGACATGCGCGAGGGCCTGGAACGCGTCCGCGACCTGGTCGCCGATCTCCGGACCTTCTCCCGGCTCGACGCGAGCAAGTTCAAGACCATCGATATCCGCGAAAGCATCGACTCCGTCCTGCGCTTCCTGCAGCACAAGATGGCCGACCGCATCGCGGTGGAGAAGCGCTACGGGCCCCGCACCCAGCTCGACTGCTACGCCGGCCAGCTCAACCAGGTCCTGATGAACGTCCTGGCCAACGCCATCGACGCCATCGACGGCGCCGGAACCGTCACCATCACCACCGGCGAGGGCGACGGCAGGTTCACCATCTCGATACGCGACACCGGCAAGGGTGTCCCCGAGGAGATCCGTCACCGGATCTTCGATCCGTTTTTCACGACCAAGCCGGTCGGGCAGGGCGTCGGCCTCGGCCTGGCTATTTCTTACAGCATCATGCAGACGCATGGGGGATCGATCGACGTTCTGGCGCCCGAAGACGGCGGAACCGAGTTCCTGATCCAGATCCCGTTAGGTCTGGAGGCGAGCTATGACACCCCTGGAGACTAAACATAACGTGCTGGTTGTGGATGACGAGCCTCGCATCCTCACCAGTATCCAGGACCTGCTCGAGGACGGCTTCCGCGTGGAAGCCTACTCGAACGCTCCCCAGGCCCTGGAGAGGCTCCAGGACCACGAGGTGGCCGTCATCCTCTCCGACCAGCGCATGCCCGGCATGACCGGCGACCAGTTTCTGTCCAAGGCCCGCGAGATCTCCCGCGCCTCGCGCATCCTCATCACCGGCTACACCGACCTGGAAGCCCTGGTGGGGGCCGTTAACAAGGGGCGGATTTACGCCTACGTGGCCAAGCCTTGGGATCCGAAGGCGCTGCGGGCCACCGTCACCAGCGCTGCCGAGTTCTACCGTTTGCAGAGCGAGCTGGAGCAGGAGCGCGACCTGCTCCACGCTCTGCTGGACAACCTCCCCGACCGCATCTATTTCAAGGACCGGTCCTCGCTTTTCCTGCGCATCAACCGCGCCCAGGCACTGTTTCTGGGCCTCGCCAACGCCCGCGACGCCATCGGCCGAAACAATCTCGACCTGCTGCCTCAGGAGTGGGCCGAGGGGACTAACGCCGAAGACCGGAGAATCTTCGGAACCGGCCAGCCCCTCCTGGACAAGACGGAAAAGGTCGGGTTCCACGACCAGCCCCGCTGGTACTCCACCACCAAGGTCCCCATCCGCGACCACCGCGGCCAGATCACCGGCCTGGTCGGGGTCTCCCGGGACATCACGGAGCGCAAACTGGCCGAGGAAGCCATCACCCGCCAGGCCGAAGAGCTTGCCCGCTACAGCTCCGAGCTCCAGCAGTTCGCCTACGTCTGGGCCCAGGACCTCCAGGAGCCGCTCGGCACGCTGTCCACCTTCGCCCAGCTCCTGGCCCAGCGCTACCGCGGCCAGCTCGACCAGCCGGCCGACAAGTACATTGACCTGATCGTCTCCGGCGCCACCCGCCTGCGCGAGTTGATTCATGACCTGCTGGACTACTCCCAAGTGGCCTGGCGCGAGACCGAGCTCAGCCCCGTCGACACCCAGGCCGCCCTCCGGGGCGCCCTCGACAGCCTCCGCCAATCCATCGAGGAGGCCGGCGCGGTGGTCACCTGCGACCCGCTCCCCGGCGTCCTGGGCAACAGCGGCGCCGTCGAACAGCTCTTTCTGCACCTGATCGGCAACGCCATCAAGTTCCGCCGCCAGGCCCCTCCGCACATCCACGCCTCGGTCCGCCGTGAGAACGACCGGTGGGTGTTCTCCGTCCGCGACAACGGCATTGGGATCGAGCCCCAGTACGCGGAGCGCATCTTCACACTCTTCCGGCGCCTCCACGCCAAGGAGCGCTCTCTCGGCGCCGGGATCGGTTTGGCCATTTGCAAGCGCATCGTCGAGCGCCACAAGGGCCGCATCTGGGTTGAGTCGCAGCTCGGCGAGGGCGCCACTTTTCATTTCACGCTGCTCGCCGCGGAGTAAGGCAGTGTCGGCCCGAATTGCTTGAGGCGGCGCGTCAACGCCAAGTATCCCTAGGGTTGGCATCAGTTGCCGACCGGACAAAAGTTTCTCTACCGGTTCTTGTAGCGCTGCGGAACCGCAGAGACGCCGAGACGCAGAGGATGTCCTGCCGTATGCGCGAGCGCCGGGCTTACCACTCCAGCCGGGCCCCAAACTGGACTTGCCTGGGAAAGCCGAAGGTCGAGCCGATGCGACCGAAGGCGCTGGAAGTGATATCGGCGTTGGGCGGCAGGAAGTTGGCGTGATTGAAAATGTTGAAGAAGTCGGCCCGGAACTGCAGATTCCAGCGCTCCGTGATGGCGGTGTTCTTCATCAGGCTCAAGTCGGTGGTCCACAGGCCTGGGCCGACCAGCACCCCGACGCCGCTGCTGCCGATTTCACCACGCGCGGGGCGCCGGAACGCCGAGGTGTCGAAGTAGCGGTTCAGCTTCTCGTTCTTGGGGCGGTCACTCGACAGGCGGCCGTCGGCAATCCGGTGGGCCCGGTTGACGTTGGAGCCGGCGCCGGTGTCGGCGGCCGGCGCCGTGACGGTAAACGGACGTCCGGACTGCAGGTGCAGCCCGCCCGCCAGTTGCCAACCTGCCAAGATTTTGGCCGCCACGGCCGGCAGGTCGCGCAGCCACTTCTGGCCCGGTCCGAAAGGCACATCCCGGATGGCGTTAAAGTGGAAGACGTTGGTGATGCTGATGTCCGGCCGCCCGCGGTCGAGGGCAGCGTTCAACAGCGGATTGGCGGGCCGATCGGTCAGCGCAATCAGACGGCTGAGGGTGTAGTTGCCGTTGAAGAAGAAGCCCGCGGCGTAACGCTTCTCGATCTCCACCTCCACGGCGTGGTAGATCGAGCGACCAACGGTCTGCAGCCCTCCCGCGGTGGTGGGAAAATTCGCGTCGGCGCGCGGATTCTGGCCGGGGCCGCGCGCCTCGCAGGCCACCAGGCCCGGCACGCAGCCGTTGACATACACCTGCCTGGGCAGGCGCGTCCCCTTGTTGCCGAGATAGGAAGTGCGCAGCCCGAGGCTAGTGGCGAGTTGGTGCTCGATGGTGAAGTTCCAAACCTGGTTGTAGAGATCGCGGTAGCTCCGGTCGAAGCTGTTGACGGGGGCCAGCAGGTTGGCGGAGGCGCCGCCGGTGGCCGTCGGGTCGCGGAAGGAGGGTACCCGGCCCCCGGCGCCGACCGCCTCCGTCCGGCTAAAGCCAAACGACGTATTGTAAGGTGGCCCTTGCGCCGTCTGGAAGTTCAGGAAGCCTGAAGAGTTGCTGTAGAAGATGCCGTAGGCGGCCCGTAGAACGGTCTTGCCGCCGGCGAAGGGTTGATAGGCCAGGCCCAGCCGCGGGGCGAAGTCATTGTAGTCCGGCTCGACCAGCCGGTCGCCCAGCCCGACCGTCTCGGCGTCCACGATCAGCGGATCGTTGGCGAAGTTCGGCAGCAAGAAGCTCCGGCCCTCGCGGGGGACCACCACCTTGCGAATAGAGAAGTCGTAGTTGGCGTCGCGGCCGCGGATCTCGCCGAGCTTGCCCAAGTACTCCCACCGCAACCCGTAGTTGATCACCAGCCGCGAGTTCACCTTGAAGTCGTCCTGAGCGTAAAGAAAGGCGTGCCAGCCGCGGCTGTAACCGTCTTTGGCAGTGGACCAGGAGGAGGTCTGCGGCAGGCCCAGCAGGAAATCCGCCAGCGACTCGCCCGTGGCGCTGACGGCGACGTTGGTGCTGGCGGTGAAACCGAAGGCCCCGGCCGGATTGGGCACTGAGAAGTTGTTGATGCGCAGCCGCCGAAGGTCGCCCCCGAACTTGAAGCTGTGGCGGCCGCGGATCCAGTTGTAGTTGTCCACCACCTGCAAGACCTCTTCCGCGGCGGCCCGGTGCGTGGTCGAGGCGCTGAACAGCGTGGGCGTCACGCCGAGCAACGAGCTGCCGATGGTCACCGACGGCAAGCCCCGAAACGGCGGCAGCGGGGTGATGCCGGGGATAGCGCGGTCGCCGGTCAGGAAGTCCAGATCGCTCAGGCCCACGGTGACAAAGCGCCGCTTGCGCCAGTACCCCAGGCGCAGTTCGTTCAGGTGGTTGGGGTCGAAGACATGGGTTTCACTGAGACTGACCTGGCGGGCCAGCGTATCCTGAAAGCCCAGGCCGATCTGGTTCGGCAAAGGCGAGCTATTGGTCCAGTGATTGAAGTTGTCGGAGTAGGTCAGCCGGCCGGAGAGGGAGTCTTTCTCGCTGAACCGGTGGTCGACCTTGACATCGAACTTGTCGGTGTGATCGATCTGCGCTTTGGCGCCTGCGAAATTGAAAGCCGCCGGCGCCGAAGCGCTTTCATCGCCGGCCGGAACCGGCACGTAGTCGAGCATACCGCGCGTCACCGGATGAATGCGGGAGGCCGGTATGACGTTGTTCGGGAAAAGGCCCCCGTTGGGATCTCGCAACTGCACCCGCGCGGCGATCACGCTCAGATCGCCGGCCTTTTCCCGGCTATTGGGAAACTTGCCGGTCACCGGAAACTGGCGGTGGTCCCGGAACCCTTCGAAGGCCCCGAAGAAAAAGGTGCGGTTGCGCCCGTCGTAGGCGCCCGGGAGGTAGATGGGGCCCCCCAGCGATCCTCCGTACTGGTTGCGCGTCAGGCTCTCGCGGCGCGGCGCAAAGAAGCTGCGGGCTGAAGTGGCCCCCACCCGGTTGTACTCGAGCACCGACCCATGAACCTGGTTGGCGCCGGAGCGCGTGGCCACGGAAATCGAGCTGACCTGGCCGAACTCCGCCTTGTTGTTGGCGGTGTTGAACTTGAACTCGGCGACCGACTCCAGGTTGGGCATGTTCTGCTCGATCACGCGCCCGTTCAGCGAAGGCACGTTGCCGGAGTTGGCGTTGATGGGGCTGTTGCCGATGGTTCCATCGATCAGGTAGGCGGTGCCGTGGACGCCGGTTTCGGTGTTGGCGAAGCCGGCTACCTGGGGGTTGACATTATTGCCATAAACGGGCACGCCGGCAGTGAAGGAAAAAAGCTCGCTCAGCCCGCGGGCGTTCAGCGGCAGCGCCCGGATCTGCTGCCCATAGCGCAGGTTCCCCACCGAGGTGGTCTCGGAGGCGACGACCGGGGCGGCGGCTTCTACGGTCACCGACTCGGTTAGCGCCCCCACCTCCAGCGCAAAGTCGAGGCGTGCCACCTGGGCCACGTTGACCTCGACGCCCTCCCGCACACTGCGCTTGAAGCCCGCCGACTCGACTTCGATGCGGTAACTGCCGATGGCGAGTTGCGGCGCCACGTAGATGCCCGCCTCGTTGCTCGTCACTATCCGTGTGATACCCGTGGCTTCGTTGATAATTTTTATCTGGACGTTGGGGATTACCGAACCGGTGCTGTCCTTTACGTCGCCCGTAATGGTGGCGGTGGTCACCTGAGCGGACAGGCAAGCCGCGCTGGCGAACAAGAACCAGACTCGCAATAGCATGAGGAGCCTCCCGTGACGGCGCCCGGATTGTACTAAAGCCGTCGACCAATGCGCTTGCACAAAGCACAAGAACAGAACGCTGGCCCGGTTAATTCTTGGACACTACACTAGGCAGGCTAGGCAGGCTAGTAGAGAAGCCCTACTGCGGCGCCGCCCTGGCCCTGGCGGGCCTCAAGGCCGCCGTCCAGTTCACCGTCACCTGGATTGGCGCCTCCAGGCTCTCCCCGGCCGCCAGGTTGGCCAGGAAACGCTGGCCGTCGCCCGAAACCTCGTAGGTTTGCCGGCTGCCGATGGCGGTGCTGATGCCGAGATCGAAGAGCGCCCTGGGAGCGCCGGCCTGAAACGAGGATCCCTCCGCCCGCACCTCGACTGCCATGAGCTTACCGTCCCCGCCGGCAAAGAACAGCTCCTTGCCGTCGGCCCGCCACCTCGGCATGGTCCCGCCGTGAATCGAAACCGGCCACTTGCCTCCGGCGGCGGCGGAGGCGCCCGGGAAGCGCTGCACGTAAACCTCGAACCTCCCGGTTTCGTCCGAGGCGTAGGCGAACCACCGGCCGTCGGGAGAAAGGCGCGCCCGCACCTCCATGAACGGTGTTGTGAGAACCGGCGCCGGCTTGCGATCCCCCTCCATGGGCAAAGCCCAAAGATCGTATTGGTTATTGGCATCGAGCACGGCGTAGAGGAGGAACCGCCCGTCTGGAGACCAGGAGTAGGGGACCATCAAGTCCGCCGACTCCAGGAGAAGCTGTTCCCCGCCGGCGCCGTTGGAAAGCTTCTGGTACACCCTCCAACGGCCCTGGCGGTTGGCGCCGAACGCGATCCGGGTTCCATCGGGCGACCAGGCCGGCAACCAATCGATGCCGGGATCAAAGGTGAAGCGGGATTGCGCGCCCCGGCCCAGATCCATGAGCCAAAGATCAGCGGCGCCCGACTGCGGGTCGGTGCGCTCCAGCGCCACGGTCTTCCCATCGGGCGACAGCGTGGGCCGGCCGTATTCGCCCGGCGGTCCAGCAACCGAGATTCGCTTGCCCTGCCGGTCGAGCCACACGAGCTGGGTTGTCTCGCTTCCCGGCTCTGCCCGAAACGCCAGCACCCCACCCGGCGAGGCCGAGAATTGCGCGCCGGCGAGGATGTCGGAGCCCAGATTCGAGGCCACCAGAAGAGATTCGCCGGAGAGTGAGCCCGAATCCGGGTCGAAGGGGTGCGCCACCAAGGCCCGATCGCGGATGTAGAGCAGGTAGCCCGGCATCCCTCCAGGGGCAGGGGCGTAGGCGGCTTGTGAAAGGAGCTTGACGAGCGCGCGGGTTTCCTTGGAGTCGAGCGAGGCGACCCGAATTTCGCGGGTGTTGCCGGCCGAGTAGAGAAAACGGCGTCCGCCGGGTAAGAAGTGCGGGAAGACATGGGCGATTTCACCGGTTGCGAGGGTCGTGACCGGAGCCGGCTGCCCGCCCGACGCCGCCACGCGGTATATTGGCCCTAGGCCGAGTGAGAACAGAATCTCGCCCTGGCGGTTCCAGGTTCCCCCGCGCGGCACGGCGCTGGCACTCGAAACCGGCTGCGGCGGCGTCCCCGCTTCCAACTCGATTCGCTTCAGCTTTCCATCGGCGAAAAACGCGAGGTGACGGCCGTCGGGGGACCAGAAGGGATGGGCGCCTCCCTCGGTGCCGGGCAACAGCCGCGCGGCCGTCGAGTCGAGCGGCCGGACAGCCAGGATCTGCCGGCCATCAGCCGGAACGATGGCAAAGACCAGCCTGCGGCCGTCCGGTGACACTGCCAGGTTCGACATGGCCCCGATGGGAACGAAGCGCGCCTTTTCCGGCGGAAGCACGGTGAAGCGGATCACACGGGAGTCGGGCGCCGGCCGGAGGAAGTAAGCCGCGGCCAACCACAGCGCCGCCACCGCCAGCACCGCGGCCACCACCGGCCAGAGCCACTGCTTCCGACTCGGTTGTGAGGGGGCCGGCGCGGGCACTGGAGCTGCCGCCGGGACCGTCGTCACCGGCGCCCCTCCGGCGCCCTCCGCGATCCATTGCAGCTCGCTGCCCAGGTCGGCCGCCGTCTGCCACCGCTGGTCGGGATCCTTGGCCAGGCACTTCTTCACGGCCCGGTCCAGGCCTGCGGGAGGCGCGCCCTCTGGGCCTGGTTGCAGGGTCGACACCGAGGGCGGCTCCCGTTCCAGGATGGCCGCCATGAGGCTGGCCGGGCTGCGTCCTTCGAAGGCTTTCCGCCCGGTCAGCATCTCGAACAACACCGCGCCGAAGGAAAAAATATCGCTGCGCGCGTCGGCCGGCCGGCTCTCCACCTGCTCGGGGGACATATATTGGAAGGTCCCCAGGATGGATCCCTCCAGGGTCAGCTCCCCGACCACGGTTGGGAGCGAGGAGAAGCCCGCCTCCTGGGAGGCGGCCGGGGCTGCGGCCGCCAGCTTGGCCAGCCCGAAGTCCAGCAGTTTGGCGCCGCTCTCGACCAGCATGATATTGGAGGGCTTCAGGTCGCGATGAAACACACCCCGGCGGTGTGCCAGCGCCAGGGCTCCGGTCATCTGGATGGCGTACTGGAGGGCCTGCCCGATCGGCAGCGGGCCTCGCCCCAGGCGCGCCGCCAGGGTCTCGCCCTCCAGGTACTCCATCACCAGGAAGTGGATCCCGTCGTGGCTGCCGATGTCGTAGAGGGTGCAGATGTGAGGGTGATTGAGGCTGGAGATGACGCGCGCCTCGCGCTCGAAGCGCTGCCGCACCTCGGGCCGCTCGGCCAATTGCGGAGGCAGCACCTTCAGCGCCACGATGCGGTCGAGGCGCGTGTCCAGCGCGCGGTAAACTTCACCCATTCCGCCCGCGCCCAGGGCGGCCTCGACCTGATACGGCCCCAGCCGCATGCCCGGAGTCAGTGGCATGACTGTTCGCAGGTAGATTATACCCTGGGCGGGGCTCTGCCGGGATCTAGCTAGCTAGCTAGCTAGCCCAACCCGGCGGAAGCGTGGGCTGAAGCCGGCTGAAGCCCAGGCCCGGCAGGCAGGAATGCCTGTGTTACTGGCGCGGTACAATAGGCTCGGCGCGCGGGCAGGGCCATGATCGGCAAGACCATTTCCCACTACCGGATCGTCGAGAAAATCGGTGCTGGAGGCATGGGTGTCGTCTATCGGGCGCGGGACGAGCGGTTGGAGCGCGATGTCGCCTTGAAGGCGCTGCCGGCCGGTGTGCTGACCGATGAACGGGCCCGCAAGCGGTTTCGCCAAGAGGCCCTGGCTCTGTCGCAGTTGAATCATCCTAACATCGCGACCGTCCACGACTTCGACACCCAGGAGGGAGTGGATTTCCTGGTGCTGGAGTACATCCCTGGGGTTACGCTGAACGAGAAGCTGGCGGCGGGTCCGCTGGGAGAAAAGGAGTTGCTACGGCTGGGCGGGCAAATGATGCAGGGGCTGGCGGCGGCCCACGAGGCAGGGGTCACTCATCGTGACCTGAAGCCTGGCAATCTGCGAATCACCCCCGACGGCCGGTTAAAGATCCTGGACTTCGGTCTGGCGAAACTGTTGCGGCCCGACAGTGAGATGGCCGCCACCGAGTCCCTGACCGAAGCTCATGCCGTGGCCGGAACGCTGCCCTATATGGCTCCGGAGCAGTTGCGAGGACAGCCCGTCGACCGGCGCAGCGATATCTACGCGGCAGGCGCGGTGTTATACGAGATGGCCACAGGTCACCGCGCCTTCCCGCAGGAACAGGGGCCGATGTTGATTGACGCCATCCTCCACCACGCGCCTCAGCCGCCCACTGCGTGGAACCGACAAGTCCCGCCAGTTCTGGAGAACATGATCCTCAAGGCATTGGATCGAGATCCGGAGCGGCGCTACCAGTCGGCCAAGGAGCTTGGGGTGGATTTCGACCGCCTTGCCACGCCGTCTGCGGTGGCGGCGGGGCCGGCACGGGCACATGGGCGCCGCTGGATGCTCACCGCGGCGGCCCTTCTGATCCTGATGGTCGCAGTCGGGAGTTACCTTTTGCGCGAGCTTCTGGTATTCCCGAAGGAAGACTCCCCCAGACGGATGGTGCTGGCGGTGTTGCCGTTCCATCTACTGTCGGCGCCGGAGGAGATTCGATTTCTGCGGGTCGGTCTTCCAGACTCCATCATCACGCGCCTGGCTGGGGTGGGCCAAGTGTTGCTGCGGCCTACCAGCGCCATCCTGCGCTACGAGAACCAGACCGTCGACCCCAAGGAGGCTGGGCGGGCCCTCGCCAGCGACTACGTCCTTACCGGCATTGTCCACCACGCGGGCGAGCGACTGCGGGTGAGCGTTCAGCTGGTGCGGACCAACGACGGGGCGCCGATATGGGGCAAACAGTACGACTTGGCCCGCGCCGACCTGCTAAGCCTGCAAGACGGCATCGCCGAGCAAGTGGTGGAGGCCCTGAAGATTCAGATGACCGCGGCCGAGCGCGAGCGGTTCTATCGTCGCTTCACGGACAACCGGGCGGCATACGAGGCTTACCTGCGGGGACGCGCCAACCTGCTGCGGTCCTCGGAGGAAGGGGCGCGCGCCGCCGTGGAGTCGTTTGAGGGCGCGCTGCGGATCGACTCCAAGTATGGCCTGGCCCGGGCCGGACTGGCCATGGCGTGCGCCCAGATGCGTCTTCGCTTTGCCCCGGAGGCGGAAACCAAGGGCTGGGGAGACCGGGCGGAAGCCGAGGCCCGCCGCCTGTTGGAGATGGAGCCAAATTTAGCCGAAGCGCACGAAGCGGCCGCCTCGGTCTACCGCTCAGTGGAGTTCGACTGGGAGCGGACCATCGAGGAAAGCCGCCGAGCCTTAGAACTGAACCCCAACCTCGACCAGCCACATTACTATCTCGCTGCCGCCTTCTCCCATTTGGGCTTGTTGGAGCTGCCGGAACGCGAGATTCGCGCCGCGCTGGAAATCAATCCCGAGAGCCGCGCCGACGCTGTGCGGTCGCGGGGCATCGCAGCGCTTTGGAGCGGCCAATTTGACGAGGCTGTGGTGGCGTTCGAGGAGGCCAGGCGTCTCTCCAGGAGCCGGGCCTTCGATTGGGTGCTCGGACAAGCCTACTACTATCAGGGGGAGCGCACTCGTGCTGAAGAAACGCTGACTTTCATATACCACGGGCCGCCGGGACGGCGATCTCAAGCGATCCTGGCGAGCTTTCTAGCCGCACGCGGCGCGACCGAGCGGGCGCAGGAGGTGCTGAGCTCCGTCCTGGCGAGCGGCTATATGGATCACCATGTCGCCTACGACCTAGGGCAGGCCTATGTCCAGCTAGGCAATCCGGTCCAGGCGCGCCATTGGCTCAAGCAGGCGGCGGAAACCGGCCTGCCTTGTTATCCCTGGATGGAGAGAGATCCGTTGCTGAACCCGCTGCGGAACGACCCCGAGTTCCGGCGATTCCTGGCGGAATCACGAAGGTCCTGGGAGTCGCTCAAGGCGCGATACGGCAGCCAATAGGCCGCTACTGGGGAAGAACTCCGGGTCCAGGAGCTGGTCAACGCTAAACGGGCAACCGGCGGGGAAGGCTGTTCTCGGTAGTTTGGTCCCAGCCGCCGCTTTGGAAACGGCCGGGTAGTACATATCTGCCACCGCTTCGCCGATTTGTGCTCGAAGACTGGGAGCCTGCCGGAGAAGTTGGCGAATCTCAGCCCTTTGGACGTCGACAGTGGCCATCCACCCTTGGGCGGCGCGGCTGCCCGGCTCGGCGCGCAGCTTGAGAAGGTGTGCGATGAGAACACGCAACCGGGAGCCGAGTTCGCGCTGCTGGTTCTTGCCCATATCCTCGATCTCCTCGGCGATGCGGTCGATGTCGGCCTGATCGAACCGCCCCGCCCGCAGCAAGGCCGCGTTCGAGCGGGTCCACTCGAGGAAGTCGCGATCGTAGAGATCTTTGGTCAGCACCTCCAGCATTATGACACGCCGACAAGTGGGGCACGCTTCCGCGTGAGAGTGGTGGCGTTGGCTGTCCCCGGCAATTGTCATCCCGAGCGTAGCGAGGGATCTGCTGTTGCGCCGGGGCGAAAGCAGATCCCTCGCTGCGCTCGGGATGACACCGGCTGCGTTCCGGATGATACCTGCGCCGGGCCTACCTCCGAACGTAGCCGTACGGTCGGTCGGCGCGAGAAAACCGGGCAGTTGCGACTGGCCCATCGCTTTTATGTCGCGCACCCGTGGCGTGGGCTTCAGCCCACGCTAGCGCTAGGTGCCGCATGATATCATCAACAGAATGACCGTGAAGAAAACCCTTCTGATGGTGGCGTTGGCGGTGGCGCCGCTGGCCGCCCAGCGCCCGGCGGAGCCGGAGCTGAAGATTCCGGAGAAGAATCCTTTTGACACCGCGGCAGACGCCGCCACCGGACGGAAGTATTTCCTGGGCCACTGCGCCTTCTGCCATGGCGACGAAGGGGAGGGCGGCCGGGGGGTGGCGCTTACGACCGGGAAGCTGCGGCACGGCAGCTCGGACCGGGAGCTGTTCCGGACCATTCGGCGGGGCATCGAAGGGACCGAGATGCCGGGGGCGCGCCTTTCGGAGAACGAGGTCTGGCGGGTGGTGGCGTTCGCAAGGCGGCTGGGTGCCCAGGGCGCCGATGAGAAGGCGCCGGGCGATCCGGCCCAGGGCCGGACGCTCTATCAGAAGACCGCCTGCGGGCAGTGTCACGTGGCCGAAGGCGCCGGCGGAACCCTGGGGCCGGATCTGAGCGAGGTCGGTCTGCGGCGCTCGTTGAAGTTTCTTCGCGAGTCCCTGACGCACCCCAACGCCGCCGTCACCCGGGACTACTGGACGGCGCAGGTGGTGACCCGCACTGGGGAACGGCTGAGCGGCATCCGGCTCAACGAGGACGATTACTCGATCCAGTTGCGCGACGCCCGCGACGCGCTGCGGTCTTTTTCCAAGGCCAACCTGAAGGAGTGGAAAGTGGACCCCACGGCGTCGTTGATGCCGGCCTACGGCACGCTGCCGGCGGCGGAGCTGGACAACCTGGTGGCGTATGTGAGTTCCCTGCGAGGCAAACCATGAGGCAAGCGCTGAGCGCTCCCTTTTTGGCGGCGCTGCTGGCGGCATCGGCCGCCCCCCAAAGCGTCACCTATGAGCGGCTGCTGAAGGCCGACCAGGAGCCGGGCAACTGGCTCATGTACTCGGGCAACTACTTCAGCCACCGCTTCAGCAAGCTCGACCAGATCAACGCCAGCAACGTCCAGCGGCTGCGGCCGAAGTGGATTTACCAGATGCGGGTGCGCCACAAGGTCGAGACCACGCCGCTGGTGGTGGACGGGATCATGTACCTGACGCGGCCGCCCAACGACGTGGTGGCGCTCGAAACCGAGACCGGCCGGGTGCTCTGGAGCTACAACTACAAGGCGCCGGAGCGGGTGTATGTCTGCTGCGGGCAGGTGAACCGCGGCCTGGCGATCCTGGGCGACCGGCTGTTTATGGCGACGGTGGACGCCAAGGTCGTCGCTCTGGACGCCAAGTCGGGCCGGGAGCTGTGGAAGGCCACCCTGGCGGATTACACCCAGGGCTATGGGGCCATGCACGCGCCGCTGATCGCCAAGGATAAGGTGATCGTAGGGGTGGCGGGGGGCGAGTTCGGCATTCGAGGGTTCCTGGACGCCTACTACGCATCCACAGGTGAGCGGGCCTGGCGGATCTACACCATCCCGGGGCCGGGCGATCCGGACTTCGGCACCTGGGCGGGCGACAGTTGGAAGACCGGCGGCTCCCCAATCTGGGTGACCGGCGCCTACGATCCGGAGCTGAACCTCACCTACTGGGGCACCGGCAACCCCGGGCCGGACTGGAACGGCGACAACCGCAGCGGCGACAACCTCTATTCCGACTCCATGCTGGCCGTGGATGTGGACACCGGGAAGCTCAAGTGGTATTTCCAGTACACTCCCTGGGACGTGCACGACTGGGACGCGGTGCAGGTGCCGGTGCTGGCCGACCTGATGTTCCGCGGCAAGCCCCGCAAGCTGCTGCTGCACGCCAACCGCAACGGGTTCTTCTACGCCCTGGATCGCACCAACGGACAATACCTGCTGGGCAAGCCGTTCGTGAAGGTCACCTGGGCGAAGCAGGAGCTGGACGAGAAGGGACGGCCGGTGCGGATTCCCAATAAGCTCCCGACCGTGGAGGGCGTGGCGGTGTGGCCGGGGGTGACTGGGGGGCTGAACTGGTATTCGCCGAGCTTCAGCCCGCTGACGGGCCTCTACTATGTCGCCGCCCAGGAGCAGGGGAACATCTACTTCACGGCGGAGGCCACCTACAAGGCGGGGTCGAACTTCACCGGCGGGGGCGGCAAGCCGATCCCGAACGAGCCGGGCTACGGGGCGGTGCGGGCCATCGTGCCCGAGTCGGGCGAGATCAAGTGGGAGCACCGGCTGGTGACGCCGCCTTGGGCCGGGGTGATGGCCACGGCCGGCAACCTGCTGTTTGGCGGCACCAACGAGGGCAACTTTTTTGCGCTGGACGCCCGCACCGGCAAGCACCTGTGGCGGTTCCCCAGCGGCGGCCAGATCATCTCCAATCCCATCACCTACCTGGCGAGCAACAAGCAGCAGCAGGTGGCGATCGCGACCGGGGATATCCTGATGGTGTTCGCGTTGGAGTAGCTGGTAGCGGGCCCGGCGGAAGCGAAACAGCGACGCCCATGCCTTCGAACGCTCTGCAGACCTGGCACAAATCGCGGCGCATGGAGCTTGGCGAGATCGTTGAAGCGCATCGCGCCGTCGGAGGAACAGGGCGCGGTCGGCGTTATGCGACCCAGCAGGTGAACCGTTCGTATTCCATGCTGTTGTCGTCGCATTTCCAGGGTTATTGCCGCGACCTGCACTCGGAGTGCGTGCACCACATCGTCCAGCAAGTTCCGCCTGCCCTGCAGAACGTTCTCAGAGGTGAGCTTTTAAGCGACCGCAAACTCGACCGAGGCAACCCCAACCCCGGCAATATCGGCGCGGATTTTGCAAGGCTCGGCCTTCGAATCTGGGACAGAGTTAACACGCTCGACAGGAGAAATGACGCGCGAAAGCAACAACTCGAACAGATGAACAACTGGCGAAACGCGATTGCCCACCAGGACTTCGATCCCGACAAGCTCGGCGGCCGTACCTCGCTGCGGCTGGAAGATGTGGACCATTGGCGGCGGGCGTGCGATCACCTGGCCCGGGCGTTCGACGGCGTCATGCGCACGCACCTGCAAGCTTTGTTGGGTTCGCCTCCTTGGTGATAGACTGGAAGCATGCCCTATACGCGCACTGTCCATGACCCCGTTCCCCGGTTTCAACTGGGAGCGCGCGTGCGGTTTCGGCTCGCCAACCAAGTGGTACGAGGGAAGATTGTCGAGTACCGGGGCCCGCTGGCCGGCGGACGGCCCCTGTATCGCGTAGAAGTTCCGTTTGACACCAACTACGTGAAGTCCTATGAGATACCCGAATGGGAACTCAAGCCGGCGTAGTTGGGGCCGACCTTGGACCGGAAGAGTTGGACCCTAGCACTTTAGGACGACGCATAAGTGACAACTTTCGTCGATCTATGGCCCCACCGGCCTTCTCACCACTCACCCTGCAGGACATCCTCTGCGTCTCGGCGTCTCTGCGGTTCATTGCAGCGCTACATGGAACCGCCGAGACGCCGAGACGCAGAGAAACCTTTTGTCCGGTGCTGGGGAACCGTCGGCAAGTGCACCGGATCTCCGGGGTGCGTCGTCCTAAAGTAGCCACACCCGGGGTCGTACGCAGGTGGTGGTGTTTTTTGCGACCGGGTTGGGGGTGGTGACGCCGCCGCTGGCAACCGGCGAGCCCTCGGCGGGCAACCGGACCGCCTCCACCCCGACGGTGACCATCGACGGCGCCGCGGCGGAGATCCTGTTTTCCGGGGCAGCCCCCGGTTTCGTGGGGTTGAACCAGATCAACCTGCGGATTCCACCGAACACGCGAACGGGGCCGAACATCCCGGTGGTGTTGACCGTAGGAGGCAAGCCGAGCAATCCGGTGACGATACCGGTGGGTCCGTAGCTCGCTGGGCTGGCGGCAATGAAAGTAGGCATCATCGGGGCCGGGGGGGCGGCGCGAGGGATCCACCTCCCGGCGCTGAGGCTGCTCGCGGAGGTCGAGATCGCGGCCGTGGCGGACTCCGATCCCGACGCCCGGATCGAGGGGCTCCCGTTCACCACACGTTACCAGGAACTGCTGCGCCGGCAGGACGTGGCGGCGGTGATCAATGCCACGCCCAACCACCTGCACCGCCCCATCACGCTGGAGGCCCTGGCCGCCGGCAAGCACGTGCTGTGCGAGAAGCCCCTGGGGATCAACCACGCCGAAACCGTGGAAATGCTCCAGGCCGCCGAGGCGGCCGGCGTGGTGCACATGACGGGGTTCACCTACCGGTACGCCCCGGGGGTGCAGTGGATGCGGGCGCTGCTGGAAGAGGGGGCGCTGGGGGAGATCCGCAGCCTGCGGGCGTCGTACCTGATGGCGCTGGCCGGACACCTGACGGGGTGGCGGTCCCAGCGGCGGCTGGCCGGCTCGGGCGCGCTGGCCGACATCGGATCTCACCTGGTGCACATTACGCAGTTCTTGTTGGGTCCTATTGCGACCGTGACGGGGGCCGGCCGGGCCTTCCACACCGAGGTGGACGACTGGATCGGGTTCCTGGCGCAGTTTGCGAGCGGGGTGATGGCGACCTTCGAGATTTCACGGGTGGCGCCGGGCCGCGGCGCCGCCATCACCGAGAACATGTCCATCGAGGTCTACGGCACCAAAGGCGGGGCGGCGTTCTCGCTCCAGGATCCCTGGGCGCTGCGGCTGTGCGCCGGCGAAGGGGCCGCCGACCCGGCGCGCAATCTGGAGCCCACGCCGGCCCCGGAGCGGTTCCTGAAGATCCCCGGCTCGCCGCGCGATCCCAAGGCCCACGATCCCCGCTGGGGCTACCGCTACGACCAGGATTTCCAGTTTGTGGAGAGCATCCGGCTGGGGCAGGTTCGGGAAC
>Ga0247727_10004026_pt1 | contig 31703 bp, 30 predicted proteins | sample WisWelCaveWW1625_FD_202498 | JGI IMG/M metagenome (GOLD analysis project Ga0247727, IMG submission 202498) | Biofilm microbial communities from Wishing Well Cave, Virginia, United States - WW16-25 | ecosystem: Environmental > Aquatic > Deep subsurface > Groundwater > Cave microbial mat | place... | reverse complement strand
TAACTGCTCAATTTCTTGCCATGATCGTCGACGATCTGAATCTGCGGACTGAGATTACGCAAGCGCGTATCGATAATCACGCGCTGCTTCAAACCGGTGGTCTCGTCCAGCTCTTCGCGCATCGTAACGTTTTCCCGCACGTCGACGAACTTCACATATCCGTCGTGATTGGCGAGGATGCTGGCGGTGTACGGATCCCAGCGGAACATCAATTGTCCCTGCTGCACGCGGTCGCCTTCGTTGACCAAAATATTCGCGCCGTACGGAATGACGTATTGCGCCGTCACGCGATTGTTCTCGTCAATCACCTTCAATTTGCCGTTGCGGCCGACCGCGATCGTCGTGCCATCTTCTTGCGTGATGAACTTCACATTCTCGAAATTGGCGCGGCCTTCGGCTTTGGATTGCACCTGCGACTGCGCCGCGATGCGCGACGCCGTGCCGCCGATGTGGAACGTTCGCAACGTGAGCTGCGTGCCGGGCTCGCCGATGGATTGCGCCGCCATGACGCCGATGGCCTCGCCGTGATCGACTATTTTGCCGGAGGCCAAATTGCGGCCGTAGCAATTCGCGCAAACGCCGCGCTCAGCCTCGCAGGTCAATACCGACCGGATATAAACCGTTTCGATGCCGACCGCGGCAATTTTATCGGCCACTTCCTCTTCGATCAACTGGCCGGTCTCGATAATCACGTCGCCGGTGTCGGGATCATAGACATCTTCCGCCGCGACGCGGCCGAGAATGCGATCGCGCAGCGGCTCGATAATTTCTTCGCCTTCTTTCAAATCGCCGATACGCAAGCCGAGAATGGTGCCGCAGTCATCCGACGACACGATCATATCCTGCGCCACGTCCACCAAGCGGCGCGTGAGATAGCCGGCGTCGGCGGTTTTCAACGCCGTATCGGCCAAACCCTTGCGCGCGCCGTGCGTGGAAATGAAGTACTCCAACACCGACAGACCTTCGCGGAAATTCGCGGTGATGGGGTTTTCGATAATTTCGCCCATCTGCCCGGTCATTTTCTTTTGCGGCTTCGCCATCAAACCGCGCATGCCGGCAAGCTGGCGAATTTGTTCTTTCGAGCCGCGCGCCCCCGAATCCGCCATCATGAAAATCGGATTGAAACCCTGCCGATCATTCTTCAGCCGGGTGAACATCTTGTCGGCGACATCGCTCGTGGTGTGCGTCCAAATGTCGATGATCTTATTATAACGCTCGCCGTCGGTGATGACGCCTTTTTCATATTGCGCTTGAATCGTTTGCGTTTTCTTGAAAGCGCTATCGAGATACGACTGTTTTTCTTCCGGGATCATGACGTCGCCGACGCCGACGGTTATTCCCGCGCGCATCGCGAAGTGGAAACCGACTTCCTTCAACTCATCCAGGAAATGCGTCGTGCGATAGTTGCCAAGCTGCTTGTAGATTGTCGCGACCAACTCTTCCAAACGTTTTTTGGTGAGCAGTTCGTTGACGTAACCGACTTCCTTCGGAATGAGGCGATTGAAAATCACGCGCCCGACCGTGGTTTCGATCATTTTGCCGTCAATGCGAACTTTGCAGCGCGCATGCAAACCGACTTTGCCGTCATTATAAGCAATGTTGACTTCGTCGGGATTCGCGAAAATCTTGTTTTCGCCGACGTCGCCGTTTTTCACTTTCGTGAGATAATAAATGCCCAACACGATATCCTGGCTCGGAATCGCGAGCGGGCGGCCGCTGGCCGGCGAGAGAATGTTGTGGCTCGACAGCATCAGCAGGCGCGCTTCGACCTGCGAATAATACGACAGCGGCACATGCACCGCCATCTGATCGCCGTCAAAGTCGGCATTAAAAGCCGCACAAACCAGCGGATGAATTTGAATGGCCTTGCCTTCGATCAGCGACGGCTGAAAAGCCTGAATGCCGAGCCGGTGCAGCGTCGGCGCGCGGTTGAGCAGAACCGGATGATCTTCGATAATCTCTTCGAGAATTTCCCACACCGCGGTGTCGCGGCGATCAACGAGCTTCTTCGCGCTCTTTACGGTTTTCGCAATGCTGCGCTCGACCAGCTTGCGAATCACGAACGGCTTGAACAATTCGAGCGCCATTTCTTTCGGCAAGCCGCATTGATGCAGTTTCAATTCCGGGCCGACGACGATCACCGAACGGCCCGAGTAGTCGATACGTTTGCCGAGCAGGTTCTGGCGGAAACGGCCTTGCTTGCCGCGCAGCATGTCAGAGAGAGATTTCAACGGACGATTGCCGTCGCCGCGCACCGCCGCGGTTTTGCGGCCATTATCAAACAACGCGTCAACCGCTTCCTGCAACATGCGCTTCTCGTTGCGCAAAATCACTTCCGGCGCTTTAATTTCTTTCAATTTCTTGAGGCGGTTGTTGCGAATGATCACGCGCCGATACAAATCATTCAAATCCGAAGTCGCGAAGCGGCCGCCTTCCAAAGGCACCAGCGGACGCAGTTCCGGCGGAATCACCGGAATCACGGACATGATCATCCAATCCGGCCGGTTGCCGCTCTTTTTCAACGCCTCGATCACTTTCAAGCGCTTCAGCGCGTCGGTCTTGCGCTGGACAGAAGTTTCGACCTTGACCTGCGCGCGCAATTCCACCGACAATTTATCGACGTCGGTGCGCTTCAACAAGTCGAGCACCGCCTCGCCGCCGATTTTGGCGACGAACCGATTCGGATCTTCTGCGTCCTTTTCGGACCCTTCCGGCATGTCGCTGGTGAACTTGAAATAGTCTTCTTCGCTAAGCCGGTCTTTGAATTTCAGACCGCTGTTGCCGGGCTGAATCACCACGTACGACTCGTAATAGATGATGCGCTCCAAATCCTTGACGCCGATGCCCAACAAATAACCGATCTTCGTCGGCAGCGATTTCCAATACCAAATATGCACGACCGGCACCGCCAACGTGATGTGGCCCATGCGCTCGCGCCGCACGGATTTGGTCGTCACTTCAACGCCGCAACGATCGCAGACGATGCCTTTATAGCGAATGCGCTTGTATTTACCGCAATGGCATTCCCAATCGCGCACCGGGCCGAAAATTTTCTCGCAGAACAAGCCGTCTTTCTCCGGTTTGAAGGAACGATAGTTGATCGTTTCCGGCTTGGTCACTTCACCGTGCGAACGTTCCAAAATTTTATCCGGTGACGCCAGCTTGATCGCAATCGAGCCGAAATTCCGGCGCGCGGTTGCTTCATGTTTGGCAAACATATTCATAGGCTTTATGCAAAAATTTTGATTCGCTACTATCGGCTTATTGAGCCATTTACCTCATAGCTCCCTGCTATCACGTAAAGCGTATTCCGTAAAACGTAAACTTATTGCGTTTTTACGTTTTGCCATTGCCGCCGTCGTCCAGTAACTCGATGTCGAGGCCGAGGCCCTGCAATTCGCGGATCAACACGTTGAACGATTCCGGCAGGCCCGGCTCCGGCAAATTATCGCCTTTCACAATCGCTTCGTAAACCTTCGAGCGGCCGCGCACGTCGTCGGACTTCACGGTCAAAATTTCCTGCAGCGTGTGCGCCGCGCCGTACGCTTCGAGCGCCCACACTTCCATTTCGCCGAAACGCTGGCCGCCGAATTGCGCTTTGCCGCCGAGCGGTTGCTGCGTGATCAGCGAGTACGGCCCGATCGACCGCGCGTGAATCTTGTCTTCGACGAGATGCGAGAGCTTCATGATATAAATTTGCCCGACGGTCACCTGCTCGGCAAACGACTCGCCGGTGCGGCCGTCGTAGAGTTGCGTTTTGCCGCTTTCCGGCAAACCAGCCTTTTGCATTTCGGCGAGAACTTCTTCGTGCGTGGCGCCGTCAAATACCGGCGTCGAGTAGGTGACACCCAGCTTCGCCGCCGCCCAGCCGAGGTTGGTTTCAAAAATTTGTCCGAGATTCATACGCGACGGCACGCCGAGCGGGTTGAGCACGATATCGACCGGCGTTCCATCCGGCAGATACGGCATGTCCTCACTCGGAACGATTTTCGCGACCACGCCCTTGTTGCCGTGACGACCGGCCATCTTGTCGCCGACCATCAGCTTGCGGCGTTTCGCCACATACACTTTGGCGAGCTGCACGATGCCAGGCGGCAATTCGTCGCCGACGGTGATTTTCAGTTTGCGGCGCTCGTACTCTTCGTTTATGTCGCGCACCGTTCGTTCATACGCCTCGAAAATCAGATCGACGCTCTCATTGACCTTCTTCTTTTCAGTCCAACCTTCGGTGCGGTCGAGTTTGTCAAAATCCAACTCCGCCAAACGTTCTTCCGTCAATTCAGCTCCGGCCCGCAACATCACTTTGCCGTCTTTAATATGGCGAATCGTGGCGGAGATTTCACCGGTCAAAACTTGCGTGAGTTTCTCCTCGCGGAGTTTAAACACGCGCTTGCGCTCGCTGACGATCCACTCTTCGATCTCATCGAGTTTTTTCTTGTCCTGGCGTTTCGCCTTCGCATCTTTCTTTTTGCGCGAAAACAACTTGGCGTCGATCACGATGCCCTTCAGCCCCGGCGTCGCTTTTAAAGAAGCGTCTTTCACGTCGCCGGCCTTCTCGCCGAAAATGGCTTTGAGCAATTTTTCTTCCGGCGTCGGATCGGTCTCGCCTTTCGGCGTCACCTTGCCGACGAGAATGTCACCGGCCGACACTTCCGCGCCGGTGCGCACGATGCCGTTTTCATCCAAATCTTTCGTCGACTCTTCCGAAACGTTCGGAATTTCACGCGTCAACTCTTCTTCGCCGCGCTTGGTGTCGCGCACTTGCAGCTCAAATTCTTCGATATGAATCGAGGTGTAAATATCTTTCTGCACGACTTTTTCAGAAATGACGATGGCGTCTTCAAAATTATAGCCGCGCCAGGGCATGAACGCGACCAGCACATTGCGGCCGAGCGCCAAACGCCCGCCCTGCGTCGAACAGCCGTCGGCAAGCACTTGCCCTTTTGCAATCCGATCACCGACTTTGACAATCGGGCGCTGATTGATGCACGTGCCTTGGTTGGTGCGCATGAACTTGGTGCAGCGATACGACACCAAATCATTTTCATCATAATTCACCAAGCCCTCGGGATCGAGTCGCTTGCCGCGCCCGACGAGCGGGTCGCGGCGAATGATAACGCGATCGGCTTCGACGTGTTCGACCACGCCGTCATAATCGGAAATGATCATCGCCCGCGAATCGCGCGCAACTTTTTCCTCCATGCCGGTGCCGACGAGCGGCGCTTCCGGCGTCAACAAGGGCACGGCCTGGCGCTGCATGTTGGAACCCATCAACGCGCGGTTGGCGTCGTCGTGCTCGAGAAACGGAATGAGCGCCGCGGCCGCCGACACAATTTGGTTCGGCGACACATCCATGTAATGCACTTCATCCGGATGCACGACCGGGAACTCACCCTTGATACGCGCTTTCACGCGATCACTTTCGTAACGGCCTTTATTGTCGATCGGCGCATTGGCCTGCGCGATGACGTATCGATCTTCATCGTCGGCGGAAAGATATTCGATGTCGCTCATCACGCGGCCGTTGTTGACTTTTCGATACGGGCTTTCGATAAAACCGAAATCGTTGATGCGCGCGAACGTCGTCAACGACGAAATCAAACCGATGTTCGGGCCTTCCGGCGTTTCAATCGGGCAGAGACGTCCGTAATGCGTGTAATGCACATCACGCACTTCAAAACCGGCCCGCTCGCGCGTCAAACCGCCCGGCCCGAGCGCGGAGAGACGGCGCTTGTGCGTCAACTCGGCCAACGGATTGGTTTGATCCATGAACTGGGAAAGCTGGCTGGTGCCGAAGAACGTGTTGATGACGGAGATAATCGTGCGGGCATTGACGAGGTCTTGCGGGGTGAGCTTCTCGCTGTCGCGGAGGTTCATGCGCTCTTTAATCGTGCGCGCCATGCGCGATAGGCCGAGGCTCATTTGCTGCGACAATTGCTCGCCAACGGTGCGAATGCGGCGGTTGCCGAGATGATCGATGTCGTCGGCGGAACGCTGGCCGTTGCGCATCTCGAGCAAATGCTTGATGATCGCAATGATATCTTCCTTCGTCAGCACCGTGGTTTCTTGTGGAATATCCAAGCCGAGTTTTTTGTCAAGACGATAACGCCCGACGTCGCCGAGATCATACCGCTTCGGATTGAAAAAGAGCCGCTCCAGCAATTGCTTCGCGGTGTCCAAATCCGGCGCGTCGCCCGCGCGCAATTGGCGATAAATCGTCTCCAACGCGTCTTCCTGCGATTTCGCATTGTCGCGCCGCAGCGTGTTGGAAATCACTTCGGGATCCGCGGCGCTCGACGAACGCAGCAATCGCATCGACTCGATTTTCGCCTTGCGGAGACGGTCAACGATTTCTTCGGTGATCTCGACGTCTTTTTCCAATAACACCTCGCCGGTATCGCGATCGACCACGTCGGCAATCGACTGGCGGCCGAGGAATTTTTTGGTTGGCGCGCCGGCCAATTCCATTTCTTCAACCAGATCGAAAAGCTGGAGCAAATCGCGGTCGGTGGAATAACCCAGCGCGCGCAGCAGCGTCGTCACCGGAAATTTTTTGCGCCGGTCGATATAAACATACATGACGTCATTGATGTCGGTCGTGAACTCGACCCACGAGCCGCGCAACGGAATGATGCGCGCCGCGAACATCTTCGTGCCGTTCGGATGTTTCAATTCATCGAAAAAAACACCGGGCGAACGATGCAACTGGCTCACCACAATGCGCTCGGCGCCGTTGATGATGAAAGTGCCGCGATTTGTCATGTACGGAATGTTGCCGAGATACACCACCTGTTCGGTGGTCTCGCCGAACGTGCCGGTGGCTTCGTCCTTAACCGACAGGCGCAGTTTGGCTTTGAGCGGCACCGAGTACGTGACGCCGCGCTCCTGGCATTCGTCCACGTCGTACTTGGTTTTCTCGATGTAGTACTCGACAAACTCCAAACAAAAATTTTCCCGACTGTCGTAAATCGGGAAAATGCTGGCGAACACGGCTTGCATGCCCTTGTTGGCGCGCTTCGCCGAATCGACATCCGTCTGCATGAATTCGTCGAACGACTTCAACTGAATATCCAACAAATCCGGCAAATCGATGACCGTGCTCAACTTTGAAAATGAACGGCGCTGTAAATTGGCAAACATCGCAGGCTCACGTTTTATAAAATGACTCGTCCTCAAGTGGCACAACGTCCTTGAAGAGCAAAACTATTTTGGGCAAGACAATTGAAAAGCAGTTAATGGTTTTGCCAGTAATCGTTTTGCCTTATGCTATTTGACTTCGACGGTCGCGCCGGCTTCTTCCAACTTGGCTCTCATTTGCTGCGCTTCGTCTTTGGTCGCGCCTTCCTTCAACGCTTTGGGGGCGCCATCTACCAAATCCTTCGCTTCTTTCAAGCCGAGGTTGGTCAACGCGCGCACGACTTTGATGACGTTGATCTTGTTCGCGCCGGCGTTCACGAGAATGACGTTGAACTCCGTTTGCTCTTCCGCAGCCGGAGCGGCAGCGGCGGGACCGGCAGCAGGGCCGGCCGGCATCGCCATTATCGGCGCGGCGGCTTTAACGCCCCAACGCTCTTCCATCGTTTTGACCAAATTGACGAGATCAAGAACCGACATCGTCTCGATAGCGTGCAGGAGCTCTTCCTGCTTGGGAGACACTGCTGTAGACACGGTGAATCCTCCTTAATACTTGAATACTTGATACTTGTTACGTTGTTTTCGCGACTGATTACTGCTCGCTGATTGCCACTTACTGCGCTGCACCCGCAGTTTCTTTTTCTTTCTTTTCCGAGTACGCATGCATCGCATACACAAAGCTGCTCAACACTGCTTGCAAACCGCCGACCCAATTGGTCAACGGCGCATTCAGCCCGCCGACCAGTTGCGCGAGAACCTCTTCGCGACTCGGCAGCTTGGAAATCGCCTCGGCTTGTTTCGCTTCGAAGAACCGGCCTTCATAAATAATCGCCTTGATCGCCGGCTTGGGATGGCTTTTCAAAAAATCAAAAATCACTTTAGCTGGCGCGCCGGCGTCTTTCATGCCGAATGCCAACGCCGTCGGGCCCTCGAGATACGGCACGAGTTTTTCGAAGCCGGATTTTTCCGCCGCAAGCCGCACCAGCGTATTTTTACCTACGACGTAATCGACATTGGACTTGCGGAAGTTACGCCGCAGATTCGTCACCGCCTCGACCGTCAAGCCGGAGTAATCGGTCAAAAAAACGCTTTTGGCATGCGCGAATTTCTCGCTCAGCAGATTAACCGTCTCGGCTTTTTCCGGTCGAATGACTCGCGTTTGCTCCATGATTTTTTCTCAGATTAATCTACAGTATTTCTATCTCTAATTTTAAATTGAAAATTTCCAATTTAAAATTGTCACTGGATTGATTGCGGCCCAAAACCACACTAAACTTTTGCCTCGACCGTCATCACGCTGCGGTCAATCGCAATGCCCGGGCCCATCGTGCTCGAAATCGTTACGCTGCGAATGTAGTGGCCCTTCGCTGAAGCCGGCTTCAATCGCACGACCGTATCCATGAACGCGCGGATATTGTCGACCAGTTGCGGCTCGGAAAACGAGGCCTTGCCGATGTTCACGTGCAGAATGCCGGTCTTGTCGACGCGAAATTCGATTTTGCCGGATTTCACTTCTTTCACGGCTTTGCCGACGTCAATCGTCACCGTGCCGCTTTTCGGATTCGGCATGAGGCCGCGCGGGCCGAGAATCTTGCCGAGCTTGCCGACGTCACCCATCACGTCCGGCGTGGCGATCATCACGTCAAAATCAAACCAGCCTTCATTAATTTTCTTAATATACTCATCAAAGCCGACATGATCGGCGCCGGCGTCTTTGGCTTCCTTCTCTTTGGCGCTTTTGCATAGCACCAACACGCGCACGCTCTTGCCGGTGCCATGCGGCAATGCCACCGTGCCGCGCACGGCTTGATCGGCATGGCGCGGATCGACGCCGAGCCGCACCGCCACTTCGATGGTTTCGTCAAATTTCGCGGTGGCGGTTTTCTTCAACACCTTCACCGCGTCTTCGAGCGAATACTCTTTGTCCGGCTCAACCTGTTTTAAAAGTTCTTGAAATCGACGACTGTGATTCATATTAGCCTTTCCCGAAAATGCGCAGAAGGCATAGAGCCAAGCGCAATCTGTGTTTCGCCATGCTCATGCGCTATGCTCTATGCAACGATTTCAATTCCCATGCTGCGAGCAGTGCCTTCAACCATGCGCATGGCGGCTTCGACATCATTCGCGTTCAAATCCGCCATTTTGGTTTCGGCGATTTTCCGCACTTGCTCTTTGGTGACTTTGCCGACTTTATTGCGATTGGGTTCACCCGAGCCTTTTTCAAGACCCGCCGCTTTGGTCAACAACACCGAAGCCGGCGGCGTTTTCAAAATGAATGTAAACGACCGGTCGGAATAAATTGTAATGATGACCGGGATAATCAAACCTTGCTTGTCCGAAGTTCTGGCATTGAACTGCTTGCAAAACTCCATGATATTCACGCCGTGCTGGCCCAACGCCGGACCGACCGGCGGCGAGGGATTTGCCTGTCCTGCTGAGATTTGCAATTTAACTTGCGTAACGACTTTCTTGGCCATGTCTTGTCTCTTTTTTAGCTAAACTACTTTTCCAATTCCACCTGCAAAAAATCCAACTCGACCGGCGTCGAACGCCCGAAGATGCTGACCATGACCTTGACTTTTTTCTTTTCTTCGCTCAACTCTTCGATAAAGCCGGTGAAATCGCTAAACGGCCCGTCGATGACGCGAATCGGATCGCCGACGCGAAACGGGATCGAAATCACCTCGCGCTCGCGACTCTCCTGCACGCGGCCGATGATGCGGTCAACTTCTTCCTGCCGCAGTGGCTGCGGAATGTTTTTCGGGCCGACAAAATTGGTGATGCCCGGCGTGTTGGTGACGAGATATTGCGTCTCCTTGTCGAGTGTCATTTCTACCAACATGTAACCGGGAAAAAACGTTTTGCTGCGCGTGCGTTTTTTGCCCTCGCGCATTTCCGTCACTTCTTCCGCCGGAATGAGAACGTTTTTAATGCGCTCCGTCAGGTTGAGAGCTTTCGCTTCATTTTCGATATACGCCTTGACTTTGCGCTCATGGCCGGACAGGACGTGAATGGCATACCACTTCGTCACTGGCGGCTCTTTTTTTTCAGTCGCTTCTTCCACAGTTCCCACGATCGCGATTTTAATTGGCCGTCAAGAGTAATTTGACCAACACTTGCAAAATTTGGTCGGCCCCAAAAGTGTAAACGGCAAATAAGAGTGAAAACGTAATGACCACACCGGTTGACCCCTTCAATTCGTCACGGGTAGGCCAACTAACTTTGGACATCTCCAGGCGGACATCCTGCACAAACTGTTTGACTTTGTCAACGAGAGCCATTCTTGGTCCTCAGATCCATTGGGCGCATCAATAATTCATTACACAACTATATAATTCGTTACGACGAGCAGGCCTGGAGGGATTCGAACCCCCAACATCCGGTTTTGGAGACCGGCGCTCTAGCCAGTTCGAGCTACAGGCCTACGGGAACCGCAAAAAAGATACACCGCAAAGAGGCAAAAAGATTTTTGATTTTATCCATTCTTCTTTTTTGCTTTTATTATCTTGTTTCCTTGTGCACTGTGTGCTTCTTGCAGAAACGACAGTGTTTTTTGAATTCGACGCGTGCCGTATGCTTCTTTTTATTCTTGGTCATCGAATAATTGCGACGCTTGCAATCGCCACATTCGAGCGTAATGATTTCTCTCATTATAGTTACCTATATCGAAATGATAAAAACCGACTTTCCATTCGAACGGGAGACGGGACCCTACCGTCTGAACCGTTCCCGCCTTTTCATTCTTTTCGAGCTCACGACCGGGATTGAACCGGTGACCTCTTCCTTACCAAGGAAGTGCTCTACCGACTGAGCTACGTGAGCTTCACAGTCTTTTTAAGAGCGGGAGACGGGACTCGAACCCGCGACCAACAGCTTGGAAGGCTGTGACTCTACCACCTGAGTTACTCCCGCCGTTGATCTGCGATCATCCAACAAACACGCGACCAATCCCGCTCTGACGCAGGACGACTCTACCACCTGAGTTACTCTCGCCTAGCCGGTGGAGAGGGAAGGATTCGAACCTCCGAAGGCATAGCCAGCAGATTTACAGTCTGCCCCATTTGGCCACTCTGGAACCTCTCCGTGCAAATAACAAGTGGCAGGGGGCAAAAAATTCTCTTGCCCCTTGCCATTTGCTGCAAGAGCCACCAGCAGGAATCGAACCCGCGACTTCCTCATTACAAGTGAGGCACTCTACCATCTGAGCTATGGTGGCCCGACTAAAAAACGAAAAGGTGTTAAATTTTTGTAATTTACAACAAGATTTTTCAAAGGCACAGCTTTATAATATACAAATTTTTCGTTTTTTGTCAAGTTTTTTTTAATATCTTTCAAAAAATTATTTCGCCTGGTCAGCGTTCTGGCAAAAAGTTTGTATCATCGCAGGCAGGAAAGAAAATAGGGAACACCGGAAGGTGGGATTTTGAGGCGCGATTACGCCTCGATTTCTCATCCGGATGCACCGCAATCCTAAAACCAAATTTAGAAATACTCAACAGAAAAACAAATTAAATTTTTTCAATATCACGGAAGAGAATCTGACGCCATTGCGCCCAAACCCCGAGCCTTCCTTCAAAACAATTCCCCCTGTGCATATGGTGCGAGCGGTTCGGCTTGATAACCGAGCGCGCGCAAATACCGCGCAAAATCCGCCGGGCCGTGCGTCGTAAAAATTTTCCCCGGATTGACGTGTCGCACATATTCAATCAAGCCGGGAAAATCGGCATGATCGGAAAGCGGCAACGCTTCGTCGACGCCGAAACGAAATTTGGCATTGGCATCAATCGCCCAGCCGGAAAGATACAGCGTGCGCTTGTTGGTGATTTTATCGGCTTGCCGCGTGCGGCGCGCGGAAGAGGGCAGAATCAAAACGCGATTTTCAACCGGCGCGCCTTTGCGATATAAAATGACGTCGCCAAATTGATAGCCAAAATTTTCGTAAACTTTTGCCAAACGCAAAATGGAATGATGCACGCTCAACGCGAAGCCGTTGTCCGCGAGAATTTTCATCACCTCCTGCGATTTGCCGAGGGCGTACGCAAACACAGTTGGCGTTTCGCCATTTCTCAGCGCAGCGCGCGCCCATTCACAAATGCGGGCAACAATTTTTTCGCGAGGAGGAAATTGATAGCGGGGATGTCCGAAAGTGCATTCCATAATGAGCAAATCGCAAGTGGCGGGCTGCAACACTTCGGCAGTTGCGCTTTCTCCCATTTTAAAATCACCGGAATAAAGAAGGCGCCGTCCATCGCGTTCGACGAGAATCTGTGCCGAGCCTAAAATATGGCCTGCCGGCAGAAAAGTAACGCGATAGTCGTCGAAGTCAAATGGCGCGTTGAAATTAATCGCCGCCGGCCGCACGTTGCGAACGCGCCGTTTCATGAACTCAATCGTTGGCGGTGTGGCGAAGACGTGGCGATGCGTGCGAATGTGATCGGTGTGCGCGTGGGAAATACAGCAAGCCTCGCTGTAGCTGCGCGCATCAAGCGTGAGAATGGAATCAAGCAGGCGGATGGATTTGTCGTAGATGAACATAATAAAGTTAAAGTAAGCGGGGACGGCAGATTGCGCGGATTTCTAATCTCCCGCTTAATCCGTTCGACCCGCTTGCTGATTGAGGTTTTAAATAATTTTAATGTGTATCTTTATCAAGCTCCTCGACTTTTATCCAGCCAATCGTTGTTTCCTCCCCATCTTTCGGGTTTGCGTCACTAAAGCGCAGAGCTAATTTCCCCATGGCCCACAATTGCGCATCGTCGAGTGTGAAAGTGTGTTCTTTGATTTCGCTTTTTTCAACAAGATCTTCGGTGAGCAGCGTGACGTCTCCGGCGACGACGCGACAGGCGCCGCTGGCAGAAAAAGTGAGCTTGACGCGCTGTGTAGCCGGTTGAATGAAAAAAACGTAACTGAACCATTGATCGCCTTCGGCAACGCGACCATGCTCCACTGCGCGACTGTCAATAAAATCAGAAATCCAAGAATCGTTTTCTTCTCTGAGATAAGTTTCATTATCATCACCGCAATCGGCCAGCATAAAGGGTTGCGCTGCACCGGAATAAAATTCCTCGGCATCGATGGCAGCCGGCAAACGCTGCGCTTTTCCAGCGCGATTCCAAGTAATATAATATTGAAATCGCGCTCCGTCTTTTTTATAAACTTCCGGCACATTCGCCATCCATGCCGATTTGTCAAAGTTGGCGCGCAATGGAATCGTTTGAAAATTGGCTTTGCCGGATTTGTTCGCCGGTTCAGCGCGAAGATGAAGTTGTGCCGTGAAGTCCGGCTTCGCGCCACTGACTTTCAGGCTAATCGGCAACGGCCCGAATGAGCGGCTGTAGAAATATTTCGGCGGCAGATGCGCGGCGACAGGAACGCGCCGGCTGGGCATATAAATACTGCGTTTGAGCAAGACATCGGTAAAAGGAATCACGGCGCCGTCATTAATCTTGAGGCGATATTTTCCCGGAGCGACGTCAAAAAATTTGATCCACACGCTGCGACCCCAGGGAACGGACGATAAAATGTTGAAACGAATCGAATCGTTTTTCACGCGCAGATTTTCTATCCACAGCGCATTCGCGCCGCCGGCGCTCGGTTTTTCTCCCGCGAAGACGTACGCATCGCCGGTACGCTCGCGCAACAATTCGAAAGTCGTGGCCGCGCTGCCGGTGCCTTCATTAAGGCTCGTGATCGGACCCGGTCTGTCGCCGCCGTTCGGCGCCCACTGCGCGTAGCACATCGGCGAGTCACGATGAAAAAGCGCAAAGGTCGCGCGCATTGCGGCAATGGCGCGCTCGAAATACGCGCGTTTGCTGGTCGCATCAAAGTAGTCCATCAACGTCTCGGCAAAATAAGCCTGACGCGCGTCGCTCCAAACCGCGTCGTTATTTTGCGCGCCGAAACCGCCGAATAAGTTGCGCGAAAAATGCGGCGGACTCCACACTTGCTGATGGAGCAGAAGATAATTGAGCGCGTGTTGACCAAGCTGCAAATAAGTCTCGCTCTTCGTATTTTGAAAAAGCGCCAAATAAGCTTTCGCCGCTTGATCCATCGCCAACGTGCTTTGCGGGTATTGGCCGGTCATGTCGTCAAGCGCATGAGAAGATTCGCTCGAATCAGCCGAGAGCGTCTCGAAGTCGAGCCACTTGTTGTGCGGAAGAATTTCACGCGTCACATAATCCATCGCTTTGCCGGCGGCGTCGAGATACCACTGCTCTTTGGTACGGCTGTAAAGCTCGACGAGAAAAAACGCGGCGCCGGCAGTGGCGGCATTCGCGCCGAGAGTTGGCGCGCGCGGCCGATCGTTCGCGCGATGAAACCGACTCGGAATAGCGCCGTTGGATAGTTGCTGCTGCACGATAAAGTCGGCATATTTGCGACAGAAACTAAAAATTTCCTGTCGCCGCGGCGGCAAAAGATCGGCCCAGCGCAGCAGCCAATAGCCCGTCGATGCCGCATCGAGCGTTTGAAAATAATCATCACCGTTATAATTCGTCCAATGCGGCGTAAATTGCTCCGGCGCTTTTTTGTCCGGCAAATTCAGCACTGCCGCGTTGAGCGGCGCATTCGGCGTCGACGGTGCGGCATAATAAATCGATGGGAAAATGCCGTTTTCATTGGGCGCGGACAACGCGAGATTCAAAATCTTTTCGGCGCGTTGCAGCGGCAAAGCCTCTCTGTTGCGCTTGCCAAAGTGATACATGCCGTAAGCCGAACGCAAAGTTTGCGAGCGCTGCGTGAACCACACGCCGGCATTGATTTCCGCCGGCAATTCATTTGAGTTTGCCAGCGGGCCGTTTTTGATGCCGCCAACCGGCCGTTTATTGATCGTCATCTCGAACCAATTTTTGTCGGCGTATTGCTTCCACGCGCGTTGAGCGAGCGCATCCAATGTTGCCGGCAGCGGCCCGATGTTGCCGTCGCGATAGCGCGGCGAAAATTTATCCCAAAAAAAATCAACGACGCGACGAAAGGCGAAATTGCCGAGGTGTTTGCTTTTTTCAAAACTGGCGCGAGCAAACGGCGTCGCGCGAGACTCGAGCCACAAATAATAGGCGCAAGAAATTTCGCGGTCTTGCAAATTCGGCGCGCGCGTCGAATCCGGCTGATAATAAGCGCCGGCGCGCGCTTGCCACGGCCAGAAACCGAACGAGAGAACCGGCGCCGCATCTATGATTGCAGAAAGCGCTTGCCGGGTTGAGTCGTTTTGAGCGGTGGAATCCGGTTGTGGTTTTTGCGGCAATTGAAAATCCATCGCCATCGGCATGACGCGATGTTTGACGAGATGGGACAAATCCGGAATGAGCGCGACAAAAATCGAATCTTTTTGCAGCATGATCGCCGGCGAGCGGAAGACATGATCGGCGATGAGGTCGTTGGGCTGCGGCCGAAGATTCGGCGTCCAAATAAAATCCAGCGGCTGCACGTCGGAATAATTTTTTCCGCGCGGCGCGAAGTTGAACGAAGCGAGCAGGGCCTCGACTTTCGCGGCGGGGCCGATCTGCCATTTGTCGATCACATAGGCGGCGGGATAATCGGACATCAAGTTGACGTCACGGGTGAGAGACAAATTTTTGCTGCCGCCGGAAAAACGCAAAGTGCGCGACTTGGAGATTAACTCGGCGCTGGTAAAAAAGAACGCTTCATCTTTGCCGGCGAGACGGCTCGACAATTCCGGTCGCAACGCGCGTTGCCAACTGCCGTCGTTTTCGCGCGGCGGGCCGGCCACTAAAACGTCGCTGCCGGTCGGCGTTTGCAATTTGAAAACAACGCGCGCGCCCCGCGACTCGGCCACGACTTTCAAATTTCTATTGGCGAGGTGGGCGACGGTTTGCGCCATCGCCGCCGGTATCGGCGCGGATATGATCGCAACAAGAAAAAAGAGCGAAATTTTTTTCATCAATTTGCCATCCCTTGAAAAAATTCATCCCTGACGACAATCATAAAATAGCCAAATTTCGCCAGCAAAGCAAGCGGCAAAATTGGCTCTTGCATTTTCAAAAAAAATCCTTTAATTTATGGACGCAATTCACGGTAGGCGGTTTTCAACAGAAAGGGCGTTGCTGATGGAAAAAGGTACAGTCAAATGGTTCAATGAAGCAAAAGGTTACGGCTTTATCAAGCGCGGAACCGGTGAAGATGTTTTCGTGCATTTCAAGGCTATTATTGACGAAGGGTTCAAAGCTTTAAAAGAGGGCGAAGAAGTGCAATTCGAGGTTGAGCAAGGCTCGAAAGGCCTGCAAGCCAAGAATGTCACTCGCCTGAATGCAATTCCACAATAATCTTTTGGGCATCTTCAACCCCGATTCATCGAGCGGATCGGGGTTTTTTATTTGGAGACGGTGATGTGCAACACGACGGCCGCTGCGTTTTGTGTGATGGCAACGAATTTTTCAAAGCGGCTCGACGCTTGCTGTCTCGCGCCGATTGGCCCAGTTGCGCTCGCGCAGAAAATGACTTTGAATCTCGGACTTTTAAACTTCGGACTATTTGACGCAAGAACTCAAAATCCCCCGGCTTTCGCTCGTCATTCTCGTCGGCGTCAGCGGCAGCGGCAAATCAACGTGGGCGCGCAAAAATTTTTTACCGACGGAGATCGTCAGCTCGGATCAATACCGCGCCGTTATCAGCGACGATGAGAATAACCAGTTGGTTTCTCCGCAGGCTTTTCGGGTGTTGCATTTGATCGTGGAGGAGCGGCTGCGGCTCGGCCGCTTGACGGTGGTCGATGCCACGAACGTGCAGGCGGAGGCGCGCCAGCCGCTTGTCGCGCTCGCGGAGCAATATCATGTCTTGCCGATTGCCGTGGTTTTCAAAATCGGCGAAAATATCGTTGCCGCGCGCAATGAGCAGCGCGCCGATCGCCATCTCGCGCCGCACATGCTGCGTTATCAAAGCATGAATTTTCAGCAGACGCTCGGCCGTTTGCACGAAGAAAACTTCGCTCAAATTCATATCTTCGAAAGCGCCGAAGCCGCTGAACAAGCGGCCGTGCAACGCGTGCCGTTGTGGTGTGATCGCCGCAGCGATAGCGGGCCTTTCGACATGATCGGCGACGTGCATGGCTGCTGCCGTGAATTGGAAACCTTGCTCGGTCAACTCGGTTATCGACGCGACGAGAAAAATATTTTTGCGCATCCTGAAGGACGACGAATTATTTTTCTCGGTGATTTGGTTGATCGCGGGCCGAACAGCACTGGCGCGCTCAAATTGGCATTCGATATGATCGACGCCGGTCGCGCCATGTGGGTGCCCGGCAATCATGACAACAAATTTTATCGTTACCTGAAAGGCAATCCCGTTAGAATCAGCCACGGGCTTGACAAAACGATTCAACAGTTCGAAACGCTGACAGAAAGCGAACGACAAATTTTGCCCGAACGCTTTCGGCAACACTACCGGCGTCTTGCCGAGCATCTGGTTTTTGATGGCGGCCAATTGGTGGCGGCTCATGCCGGCATGAAAGCCGAAATGCAGGGCCGCGCCGGCGGCCGCGTGCGCAAGTTTGCGCTCTACGGCGAGACCACCGGCGAGGTCGATGTTTTGGGTTTGCCGGTGCGCGTGAATTGGGCGGCGGATTATCACGGCAATGCGCTGGTCGCGTATGGCCACACGCCGACCCCGGCGGCTAAATTTGTCAACAACACGATCAATCTCGATCAAGGCTGCGTGTTTGGCGGCAAGCTTTCGGCGCTGCGCTATCCGGAGCGTGAAGTGGTGAGCGTGCCGGCTTTGCAAACGTATTATCGCCCGGCGAAACCGCATTCTTCTGAAATCCCGCCGCTCAAATCATTTAAAAATCCCTCGGAAGATTAATTTCAAGGCGTAAAAATTTTTGCAACGTCTTTTCGAAATGAACGTCTTTTTTCCTGTAGTTTTCGCGCGTCGATAATCAATTTCATTTTACAAAAAACAAATTAACGGAGGTAAAGTATGTTCGGCAGTACAAGTTTGGTTGCGCGAACGATCCGTGGCGTGGCCGTGCTGACAGCATTGATCGTCACATCCGGTTTCGCGCAAAAGAAATTGACGCTGACCATCAGCACACCGGCGGCAAAAGACAATTTCGTGCAGGCGATCAGAGCGCTGGAAAGTTTCGATTTCCAAAATTTTACACCTTTGGCGCAGAAAACCGTCGCGGCGGATTCCAATTTCGCGATGGGGCACATGCTTTTAGCCGCAACGGTTGGACCGCAGCAGCGCCAAAAACACATCGCCAAGTTCACGGCGCTGGCGCCAAAAGCTTCCAAAGGCGAGCAGCTTTATCTTCAGGGCATGGTGCATTTTTATAAAAACGAAGATGACAAAGCTCTGGAAGCTTTCAAGCAGCTCAGCCAAATGCTGCCGGAAGATCGCATGGTTTACATGATGCTCGGCAACGTTAACCGGCGCAAGGGCAATTTCACCGATGCTATTGCCGCATTTGAAGCCGCCAATAAAATCGACGCCAGCCTGCCGCGCGCTGCGAGTTTTATCGGCGACTGCTATTTGCTGCAAGAAAAATACGACAAGGCGCGAGTGAATTACAAACAAGTGGTCGGCAAAGTCGATCCGGATGCCACGCCGTTCGGGCCGTTTTTTGGACAAATTTGGGCCGACCTTTACGAAGGCAAGCCGGATCCCGCTTTGAAAACACTCAATGAATTTATGGATCGCTACAACCGCAACGGCGCCGCACAAGGTTTCCCGCCGGTGTGGATTTGGAATCACAAAGCGAGAATCAACTTGGAATTTGGCCGAACCGAGGAAGCGCTGCGCTGCTACGAAATCGGCTACAAATCCGTGCCGCCCACCTCAAACACCCAAGTCGATAGCATCCAGAAACTGGTCTGGCTCGGCCGCATGCACCACGGCCGCGCCCGCACGCTCGCCAAAATGGGCAAGCACGACGAAGCGTGGAAAATCGCCGAAGAGGTGAAAAAGATGATTGAAAATGGCGGCAAAGAAGGCGAGCAGTATTGGCCGGCTTATAATTATCTGGCGGGGTATATTATGCTCGAAAAAGGCGATTATCCGGCGGCGGTTGAGTATCTCAAACAAGCCGAAAAAGATGATGTTTTCCAAAAATTACTTCTGGCGCGCGCCAGCCTGAAAGTCGGCGATAAGGCGCAAGCGATCAAGCTGTGCGAAGAGATCCTCAAATTCACGACGAACAATATCGAGCGGGCATTGTCTTATAACGAGGCGAAAAAGATTGTGGCGATGAACGCCTCCAACTGAGCGGGGCGCAATTTGGTTTCATCGTTTTGACGCTGGAGTATTGGATTGTATCTCTATTTCTGAGCAGTCCAATACTCCATTTTTTTTGCAAATTTCTTTTGCTTTTCATTTTAAGATTGGGTAAAATTGGGGAGCGCAAGAAAAAAGGATGCTATTAACCGACGCAGGAGTTTCTCATGCCGCTTACATTTCCCATCGCGACGTTGCCCGTGCAGCGCAACAGCGTTCGGAGCAACAACAATAAAATCATTCAGGAACTGATCACGTTCGCCGGTATTTCGGTCAAGCCGGATGGCGTGTTCGGGCCGGCGACGGAAACGGCCGTCAAAGAATTTCAAACCAAACGCGGTTTGCCGGCAACGGGAATCGTTGATCAAAAAACCTTCGATCTGTTGGTCGCGCCGTTTAAACGAGCAACGGCCGCGCTTCCGGTCAACGGGCGAACGCTGCGGCAACTTTTGCTTGCCTACGCGCAGCAACATTTGGCCGAGCACCCGCTCGAAATCGGCGGCCAGAATCGCGGCCCGTGGGTGCGGCTGTACATGGACGGCCACGAAGGCGACCAATGGGCGTGGTGCGCCGGGTTCACGACGTTCGTGCTCAAGCAAGCGTGCGACACGCTCGGCGTGGCGATGCCGATCAAAAAAAGTTTTGATTGCGACGCGCTGGTGGCGTCGGCGAAAACGGCCAATCGCTTTTTGGCCGAAACCAAAGCGGCGCAACGCAAGAACGAGTTGTTCGGGTCGTTTTTCGTCGTGCGCAACACCTCGACGGATTGGAATCATGTCGGCATCGTGACCGCGGTTGAGCCGGAAATTATTCGCACGATCGAAGGCAACACCAACGACGGCGGCGACCGCGAAGGGTTCGAGGTATGCGCCCGCATTAGAAATTTTAAGACGAAGGATTTTATTCTGCTGGGATAAAAACGCCGGAAGGGGAAATAAAAAAGGCCTGCGAAAAAGGCCTTTTCTTTTTTGGTGGCGGGGCCGACGGGACTTGAACCCGCGATCTTCGGCTTGACAGGCCAACGTGTTAACCAAGCTACACCACGGCCCCGGTTGAAAAGCGTAAAACGTCATGCGCAAGGAAAATCACGGATCACGTTTTACATTTTAGCGTCCGTGGGCGATAGTGGATTTGAACCACTGACCCCGTGCTTGTAAGGCACGTGCTCTAACCATCTGAGCTAATCGCCCCTTTTGTAGGACAGGCAGCTTTGCCTGTCAAATTCACCAAACTGCACGTCCATCAAAAGGGCAATTTATCACTCACTCATCCCGGCCATTGGTCGATGCGGCCGTTTTTTTCTTTTGATACAGAATCGCCACCGGAATGATGATGCAATAACCGATCACCAAAAGAATCGGCGCCACCGTCAATGACATGAAACTATCTGCCGGCGGTTGCGCCAACGCCCTGTAACCGACGATGATCACGCCTAATCCCAAAGCAAATAGCCAATAGTTGAGCGGTTGGAAGGGTAATCCCCGACCTTTGAGCGGCTCTTTGCGAGCTCGCTGGCGGATTTCTTTTGCCTTGACTTCTTTCATAAGTGCAGTGTTCAATATAAGAAATGACGCTCTCTTTGTCAATGAAAATATCCGGCGCTTCGAACAAATTTTGGCGGTTTCATCTTCCCAAAAGTTTTATGGGCCGCGAAATTGCATCATTAAATATGAGCTTGCCGTTGATGAAATAGTTTCATATCTTTGGCTAAGCGGATTTTGAATACACGTCAAAATGTTTAGCGTACAAATTCCATCCAATAAAGTTGCAGCGCTGGCCGCGCGCAAGTGCGAAGGGCCAGAGTTTTTCCTTGATTTTATTTTTGATTTTTGATATGATTGATTGTCTCCATCGCAGCTTGAATATGATTACTGAAACCCAACTCGGCCTCCTGAGCGAGACGCTGAAAAAATATCCCGACGTGCAATTTGCCTATCTCTTTGGCTCGCAGGCCAGCGGAAATGTAACGCCCATCAGCGATGTGGATGTCGCCGTTTATCTCGATGACCATCTGGCCTCGACCGAGCAGTTTAAGTTGCAACTTCATCTTGTCGGTGTTCTGTGCCAGGCGTTACAGCGGAATGATGTGGAGTTGGCGATTCTAAACGGCGCCGATATAGTTTTGCGTTATCAAGTATTGAAAAATGGCAAATTGATTTTTTGCCGGGACCAGACTGCAAAAAATGAATTTTTTGTGCGCACGATGAGTGAGTATTTGGATGCTGAACCGCTGCGGGCATTCCATCGCGAGAAAATGAAAAAACGGATAAAAGAAGGAAAATTCGGTGGCCGATCGCAACGTTATGCAAAAGCGGCTCGACAAGCTGCAAGACTATTTGGCGCTTTTGCGGGAAATCGGTAAAAACTCGATGAATGATTATGTTGTGAATCCGCTTATCCATGGTAACGGAGAGCGTTATTTGCATCTTGCAGCCGAGTGCGCCCTTGACATTGGCAATCACATCGTGTCCGATCAGGGACTAGGTTCGCCGGGAAGCCATCGAGAAATATTCACTATTCTAGGGGAAGCTGAAATTTTGACGCCAGAAGTAACAAGCAAGATGGAAGACCTTGCCGGTCTGCGCAATGTTTTAGCCCACGACTATTTGCAAATTGATCATGCCAAGACCTATAAGGCCATAAAGAACGAATTGTCTTGGATTGAAAGATATATTGAAGCCGTCGAAAAATTTTTATAAGGATGCAATATATTATATGCGCAAAACTGGTGTAGTGGTGAAAATTTAGGCACGCGTCCCGCCAGCACCCTTCAAGCATGTCCTGTGCGCGTTATACAGGGCAAGTCCTAAAGTTGTGTCTCACGGAAGAAAGTGCTGTGGTGAATGCAAAGTTTGGCCATAAAGGCAAAAAACCACTTCCCATAAAAAGCTAAAGAAGAAAGGTAAGTAATGAAGAAAGCTTATATCATCATCTTTTACGATTTGCAGTCGCCCTCATCCAGCGAAGAACAAGAAATCATAAATGGCATGTCGCGGCAAATCGGACTCCCTGTAGAACTGATCAACACCATTAAAGTAAATGGCCCGATGCCCACCAGTCCTGATGACCATGTGATTGCCACATGTCTCTTGAATCTCGAGCAAAAGAACATACCATTCGACTCTGAACGTGATCAAATCAAATTTCGGTCGGGTATGGGACTAGGTGTTGCGACTATTATTGTTGAGGAATCAATAGCTAAAATGTATGATAACCAAGCTGTGGTTCAGAAAAGACGCGAAACCATTAAAACGCCAAACGCGCCGGCAGCGATTGGGCCGTACAGCCAGGCCATCAAAACAACTGCCGGCAAAATGATTTTCACCGCCGGGCAAATTCCCCTCGACCCCGCCACCGGCCGGTTGATTGAAGGCGACATTTCAACGCAAACCCGTCGCGCGCTCGAAAATGTCAAAGCCATTCTTGACGCCGCCGGCGCGAAGCTTGAAAACGTCGTGAAAACCACCGTGTTTATGGCCGACCTCGGCGAGTTTGCGGCGATGAATGAAGTGTACGGCGAATATTTTCCCGTCAATCCGCCGGCGCGCAGCACGATAGAAGTGAAAGCCTTGCCGCGCGGCGCCAAAGTGGAAATCGAGACGATAGCAATAGTTGAATAGAATCATGCGTTGGCCTCGTTGCTGTGTCGCCGCGATTTTGTTCTGCGCATTTTGCCAGCCTCGATACGGCGAGGCGCAAACAATTAATTCGCCGCCGCGAAGTGATTCGAGCCTCGTTCGCACGGCGAAAAAAAAGGCAAGTCCGCGCAGCGTAATGTTGCGGTCATTGGCCGTGCCGGGTTGGGGGCAATATTACAATCGCCAATATGTCAAAGCCGCGTTGGCGTTTGGCGCGGAAGCCGGATTGGTCGCCGCATCGATTTATTGGAATCAAAAAGCCAGGGGCGCAGATGACCGGGAATTGAAACTCTTTTATCAAACCAACCGCAACACCGCGAATTGGTTTCTACTCGGCACGATTTTGTTGAGCATGTTGGATGCTTATGTCGATGCGAGCTTGTCGGATTTTGACGAAAGCCCCGATCTTTCGCTGGCCCCGTCGCCTCAACTTGTGAATCGCTCGCAAGGCCTGAAGCTCACGATCAAAATTGGGCTTTGAATTTTTGGAAAGATTTTATACTTTGCTAAAGCCGCTACTCATTATTATCGGCTTGCTTTTTCAAGTTGAAAGCCTTGCGGGTCAAATCAACGATTCGGCGGCGCTGGATTCAGTTGCGCTCGCCCAAAAGCCTGACGCGTGGCTCGGCAAAGATAAATTCGATCATGCCATCACGAGCGCGGGTTTGGTTGCGGCCCAATTTTATTTTTTTCACCAGGAGCTGGATTGGAAAACGCCAAAGAGCCGGCAAATCGCCATGAGCAGCACGCTCGTCATCGGTATCGCCAAAGAAATTTATGACGGCGTCAGCCGCCGCGGCGCGCCGAGTTGGAAGGATTTGCTCGCCGATCTTGCCGGTATCGCTGTCGCCGCTGTCTTGGTTACACATTAGTCATGAGAATTTTTCTTCGCTATGAAATCGTCGCTTTTGCAGTTTGAGGAATCTTCACAGCCGGAAGGACAAATCATTTCTTCAACTTCTTTTCATCCGACGGCGGAATCTTCTTCGGCCTCCTCGCCGGAGCCTCTCGATAAGCCGCGCAGCAACTGCGCCATCGTCGGCGTTTATGCCCACCCGCAGGCGGCGAAACTGGTTTATTCATCTTTATATGCTTTGCAGCATCGCGGCCAGGAAAGCTCGGGCATCGTCTCCAGCGATGGACAAAATCTTTTTCGTCACGTCGGCATGGGATTGGTGACGAATGTTTTTTCTGACGCCGCGATTTTTGATAAACTCCCCGGCAATTTAGCCATCGGCCACAACCGTTATTCCACCACCGGCTCGACGGTTCTCAACAATGCGCAGCCGTTCGTCGTCAGCGCCAAACACGGTCTCATCGCCGTTTCGCACAACGGCAATTTCATCAACTCGCGCGCGCTCCGCAATAAGTTGGAAGGCGAGGGCTCGATCTTTCAAACCACCAGTGATACCGAAGTCATTTTGCATTTGATGGCGAAATCGCCGGCGCCGGATATCATTGGCCGTCTCAAAGACACGTTTCGCCAGCTCAAAGGCGCGTACTCGCTCGTGTTGATGACGCGCAGCAAACTAATTGCGGTGCGCGATCCGCGCGGTTGGCGGCCTTTGAATATCGGCAAGAAAGATCAGACCTGGCACGTCGCTTCGGAAACCTGCGCCTTTGATTTGCTCGAGGCGGAATACGTGCGCGAAGTCGAGCCTGGCGAAGTGATCGTCATCGACCGCAACGGATTGCGTTCGGATTTTCTCGACGAGACAGCCGAACGCGCCGCCTGCATTTTCGAGCTTGTTTATTTCTCGCGGCCCGACAGCAAAATTTTTGATGAGAATGTCGATCGCGCCCGCCGCCGTCTCGGCAAAAATCTGGCGAACGAGCATCCCGCAGAAGCCGACATCGTGATTTCCGTGCCGGACTCGTCGAACACCGCCGCGTTGGGCTACGCGCGAAATTCCGGCATCAAATTCGAAATCGGCTTGATTCGCAATCATTATATCGGCCGCACCTTCATTCATCCCGATCAAAACGGCCGCGACGTCAACGTCCGCATCAAATTCAATCCGGTGAAAGGCGTGCTCAATGATCGGCGAATCGTGTTAGTGGAAGATTCGATTGTGCGCGGCACAACGTTAAAGCATCTCGTCCGCATGTTGCGCAAAGCCGGCGCCAAAGAAGTTCACGTGCGCGTCAGCTCGCCGCCGATCATCTCGCCCTGTTATTACGGCATGGATTTTCCGACGAAAAACGAATTGATCGCCAACAACAAGAGCGTCGAAGAAATTAAAAACTATCTCGAAGTCGACAGCCTCGAGTATCTTTCCATCGACGGCTTGCTCAAATCCGTGCCGCACGAAAAAGGCGGCTATTGCACCGCGTGTTTCACCGGCCGCTATCCGCTGCCGCCGGAAGAGGTGATGCACAAACTCGAGCAGGGCTCAAAAAATGGGCAGCGGAATAAAGCCGCGGTTGTCGTCAATGATGAGCAAAAAACGGCGCCGGTTTCATAATTTCACTTCAACACTCTGACTCAACCCTCGCGCAGTGACGCCGAGACTCGTTAATCCTGCAGGACGCGGGATGATGGAAGCAGCATGAACAGGGTCGTCAAACTTTGTGATTATATTTTTGTCTTGCGGCCGACGCTGTTTTTCCCGGTATGGACGGTTTATGCCGCCGGCTATTTGGCTTTTCATAAATTTTCCGCCGCCGGATTGAATGGCGTCGCGCCGGCGCTCGATCAAACCGCGCTGAGCTTGCTCGGCATTCTGACGCTGCTGATGGGAAGCGGTTACATCTTGAATCAACTCTGCGATGTCGAGACCGACCGGCGCAACCACAAGCTCTTTCTCATTGCGGATCAGCATATCGCGCCGTGGGCCGCGTGGAGTGAAATGATTTTGTTGGGCGCCTTCACGCTCGTCGCCGGCTTTTTATATGGAACGGCCATCGGCGTTTTGCTCGCGATCATTTTCCTGCTCACCGGAATTCTTTACAACGTCGCGCCATTTGCGTGGAAAGGCCGGCCGCTGCTCGGTTTGATTGCAAACGCACTCGGCGCGCTGTTGATTTTTACCGCCGGCTGGTGGTCGCAAAAAATAGAATGGCAGTTGCCCGTTCAACACGCGCTGCCGTACATGTTCGCTGTCGCCGCGGTTTACCTTTACACCACTCTGCTCGATCTCGACGGCGACGCGGGCACGGAGAAAATGACCTTCGGCGTGCGTTATGGTTTTGCGGTGACGGCGATTGTTGGCAGCATTTTAGAATTGAGCGCGTTAATTTCAGCGTGGTGGCTCAAAGATTTTATCATTTTTTATCCGGCGTTGATTGCCGCGCCGTTTTTTGTGTGGGCCGCCATCAAGCAGCGCTTGGCCGAGGTTTCCCGCGCCATCAAATTGCCGATTCTTTTTCTGGCATTGGCCATCTGCATCAAAGTTTGGCAATATCTTTTTTTGCTCGCGTTTGTTTTTTACTTTTCCAAATGGTACTACCGCCGGCGATTCGGGTTGAATTATCCGAGCCTCGCCGCGAAATAAATAAAAAATGCCATTCTGCAAGAACCTTTTTTCTTTCCAAGAACGATCTTGAATTGTAAAAGGATTCCTCCTGAATGACACCAAAGCTGCAAACCGTTCAACCGACAAAATAAATTCAACGGAGCCTGCATGATCGGCGTGATCAATGATAAATGCGATTTCTGCGGAACCTGTGTTGCGGTTTGCCCTTTTGATGCCATCGATCTTTATGAAGCGCGGATCGAAATCAACCAGCGCTGCACCGATTGCATGATCTGCGTGTGGATTTGCCCGGTCGAAACCCTCGCGCCGCTTGACGCGCAGGGAAAGATCGTTCCACGGAAAGAAGTTCAATTGTAATGAAACCGCAGTCTCATAAATCCCTCATCGACGTGATCGCGTTCGATGCCGACGACACGCTTTGGCATAACGAACCTATTTATCTAACCACTCACGATAAGTTCAAAGAGCTGCTGCGGCAATATCACAACGAAGAATGGATTGCGCCGAGACTCAATGAAACCGAGATTCGCAATTTGCAGCACTTCGGCTACGGCATCAAAGGCTTCACGCTGTCGATGATCGAAACCGCCATCGAACTTTCCGAAGGCCGCGTCAGCGTGAATGAAATTCAAGCCATCATCGGATTTGGCAAGGAAATGCTGCAAGCGCCGGTCGAGCTTCTCGATGGCGTAGCCGAAACGATTGTGCAGCTGGCTGAATCCTACGAATTGATGCTCATCACCAAAGGCGATTTGTTCGATCAAGAAGCCAAAATTGCCCGTTCGGGTTTGGGAGATTATTTCAGCCGCATCGAAGTGGTGAGCGAGAAAGACGTTGACACTTACAAGCGCATCACCGCCAAGCACGGCATCGCGCCGCAGCGTTTTCTCATGGTCGGCAATTCACTCAAATCCGATATTCTGCCGGTCATCGCCATGGGCGGACGCGCGGTTTATATTCCCTACAAAACGACGTGGGTCCATGAGAGAGTTGCTGTCACTGATTTTGAACCTAAGAAATACCACGAGTTGAAAAATATTAGTTTTTTGCCATCTCTATTGAATGAAATATCCCACAATTTTATCGCTTAAAACCAATTTAGAAGTGCCGTGAAAAAAGTGACCACGGGATAGCTAAAAAGAGGAGTAAGTAGTCAATGCCCAATTTACTAATTGTTGAAGATAATGAACAACACATGAACTGGTTGCTTAATCTTCTCGAAAAAAGAGGCTCGATTCTCGGTTATCAGATCAAGTGTCATACTAAGAATTGGAAACGCGCATTGAATTTGCTAAGAGAGCAGCCTGATGAAATTGATGTTGTAATCACGGATCTACAAGATGGTAAGACAATGAAGTTTATTGGGTTTGATATAATTAAAGAGGCTCGCAAAAGCGGCAAAAGAGTTATAGCAGTTTCGAGCTTCTTAGATGATGAAGCTCATATGCGAGATGTCTTAAGAAGTGGTGCTGACTTTCATGTGAAAAAGCCATTTAAACCCCAATGGCGTAAAATGGGGTTTAAAAAAGCCCATATTGCCTGTCCTTTGCTATGTTCGTCCCGAGGAACTTCCGGAATTGATAAGAAAACATCAATGTTGCAAACTCGAGACTAAAGATGATCGGATAAGGCCATTTGCGGAGTTAAAACATATTTTGTCAAAAGCGCTTACATAAAAATAATTAATGAAGATGCAACCCGAATACGACGTCATCGTCGTCGGCGCCGGGCCCGGCGGTTCGTGGGCGGCGAAAGCGGCGGCGGAAAAAGGCGCGCGCGTTTTACTGCTCGAAAAAGACCGCGAAGTCGGCGTGCCGGTGCGCTGCGCCGAAGGCGTCGGCGTCGCGGGTCTGCGCGTTGTTTGCGAGCCCGACCCACTGCCGCGCGGCATCGCCAATCCGATTTCCGGCGTCGTCATGGTCGCGCCGAACGGCCGCGAAGTTGTGATCGATGGCTTGAAAGACGTCGGCTATATTTTGGATCGCAAAATTTTTGATTACGAGCTGTCGCTGATTGCCGCTCAAAAAGGCGCGGAAATTCGCACCAAAGCTTATGTCTACGACGTCATTCGCGAGGGCATGAACGGCAGCAGCAAGATTGCCGGCGTGCGCGTGCAGCATCTCGGCAAGAATTACGACGTAGCCGCCAAAGTCGTCATCGGCGCCGACGGCATCGAGTCGCGCGTCGGACGTTTTGCCGGGCTCCGCACCTTCACGAAGTTGAAGGATATGGAAAGCTGCATGCAGGTGACGCTCGCCAATGTCACCAACATTGATCGCCGCTACATTTATCTTTTTTTTGGCCACGAGGTTTCGCCGGGCGGTTACTTGTGGATTTTTCCCAAAAGCGACAGCGTGGCCAATGTCGGCCTCGGCATTTCCGGCGATTTTGCGCGACACAAATCCGCGCAGCGTTACTTGCAGGAATTTATCGATCGCCGTTTTCCGAAAGCCGCGGCGGTTTACACGGTGGTCGGCGGCGTCACCTGCGCGCCGACGTTGAAACAAATCGTCGGCGCCGGCGTGATGCTGGTCGGCGATGCGGCGCATCAAATCAATCCGATGACCGGCGGCGGCATTGTCACCGCGATGCTGGCGGGAAAAATCGCCGGCCGCGTCGCCGCGGAAGCAATCGCTGACGATGATGTCTCGAGCCGGCGTCTTGAGCAGTACGCCAAAGAATGGCACGAGGCCGACGGCAAAAATCACGAACGTCTTTATAAAATCAAACAGGCGGTTTACAAATTCACGGATGACGAATTGAACCGCACTGCCGAGGCGGTGCTCGCCAAGAAGCCGGAAGACCGCACATTGATCAATGTTTTCAAGGCTGCGCTTATCCGGCATCCGAGTTTGATTTTCGATGTGTTGAAAGTTTTCATGAACTAATGTCGACGCCTCATACACTGGCCGAATCCCAGAATCGTTTGCCCGCCAACGCCGGCAGTTGGTGGACGATTTCCAACTTCCTGAGCTTTTCCAGAATGCTTTTGCTCATTCCGATTTTATTTTTTCTCCACAAAAACACTCCCACCGGCAATGTGATGGCATTGGGGTGTATGCTGCTCGCGGCGGCAACGGATTGGTTTGACGGTTTTCTTGCGCGGCGTTTCCATCAGCAGTCCGATTTGGGGCGCATCGTCGATCCGCTCAGCGACAAAATTTGCGTCGGCGGCATCGCGCTGTACCTCGCGCTGTATCGCGACTTTCCTAAGTGGTTTTTAATATTGATTCTGGCGCGCGATTTTATTATCTTGGTACTCGGCTTTTTCATGACGGTGCGGATCAAAGTGCCGGAATCGAATTGGCCGGGCAAAGTCGCCGTTACCGCGATGGCGATGGTGTTGATCGTTTTTGCGTTTGATGTCAAATCGGTGAAATGGCCGTCTTTCTGGATTATGGTGGGGTTGTTTTTCATTTCGGTCGCGTCCTATTTGCCGCGCGTACTGCAAGTTTTTAAATCAGCGCTGAAGAAGAAAAGTTAATGGCCTCTTTTTTTGAAAAATTAAAATTCGGATTGCGCCAAACCAAACAGGGCTTGGTTGATGGCGTCGTTTACGCCGTCACCGGTAAGGCGCGGCTTGACGAAAGCACGATTGAAGAATTGGAGACGACGCTCATCGGCGCGGATTTGGGATATGATTTGACGGCGGATTTGATCGCGCGATTGCGCGAACGTCTCGGCTTGCGTGAAGCGAGTTCGCCCGAAGCCGTTGTTGCCTGCATGAAAGAGTTTTTGCAAGAACGTCTGACGGCATTGCCAAACCTGCCGAGCAATGGCCGCAGTGATTTTTTCTCTCCAGCCAATCGGCCGCATGTTATCATGATCGTCGGCGTCAACGGCGTCGGCAAAACCACGACGATTGCCAAACTCGCCAACCGTTTTCGCGAACGCGGGCGTTCCGTGCTCGTCGCTGCCGCCGATACTTTTCGCGCCGCCGCTTCCGAGCAACTCGATATTTGGGCGCAGCGCGCCGAGGTGGCAATTATCCGCACGCGACAAGGCGCTGACCCCGCCGCCGTCGCATTTGATGCCGTGCAATCAGCGAAATCAAAAGGCACTGAAATCGTTATCGTCGATACCGCCGGCCGGTTGCACACGAAAAGCAACTTGATGGAAGAGATGAAAAAAATTTCGCGGGTGATGAGCCGCGTTATTGCCGAGGCGCCGCACGAAGTGTTGTTGGTGATCGATGCCACCACCGGCCAAAACGGTTTGCGCCAGGCCGAGATTTTTTCCGCAGCGGTCGGCGTCACCGGACTCGTCATTGCCAAGCTCGATGGCACGGCGAAGGGCGGCATCGTTTTTTCAATTCAAGAAAAATTAAAAATCCCCGTGCGCTTCATCGGCGTCGGCGAAGGCCTCGACGACTTGCAGCCGTTCGAGCCGGCGGAATTCGTCGAGGCGCTGTTTGATTGATTATTTCACAGTGAAGCCTTTAGGAGTTGATTATCTCTTTCTATGAAATCCATTCAGATTGAGGTTGACGACGAGTTGGGGCATTGATTAAAAGGAGTCTCAAATAATGACAAGTCATTTAATGATAGTCGAAGGCATATACGACGGTAAAGCGATACATCCGCCTGGCAAGATTAAAACGCGCAAAAGACATCGTGTTCTCATAACTTTCCTCGAAGAAGTAGACGATTTTGCTGACTTAAAAAGACATTCGGAAAAAATTCTTGCCAGGCTTTGGAAGGATGAAGATGACAACCTTTGGAATAGTTACAGATGCTGTCGCGGCAATTGAAAAGACTTTGATTATAAAGCGAATTGGCCGGCTCAACAAAGCAACGCTTGACAAAGTCAAAGAACTTTTACGCGCGCTTTTTGCGTTATAGAGAAATTTATGTCTGTCGAAACTCTTATCTCAAAACCCGCTGCCCGTCGTCGAATCATCTATTATCCGGATGGAGACGGAAAACCCATGGCCGAGAGCGACCCTCATATTTCGCACATCATTAATTTGCGCGAAATTCTGCGTTATTGGCTCCGCAACGAAAAGCTGGTTTATGTCGGCGCCAATATGTTTCTTTTTTACAAAGAAGGTTTTCCCAAACGCCGCGTCTCGCCCGATGTTTTTGTCGCATGGGGAGCATCAAAAAAGCGCCGGCGCAGCTACAAGCTTTGGATTGAGCGACACGAGCCGCAGGTAATTTTCGAAATCACTTCGCGCAAAACACAGGATGAAGATTTGGGCACCAAGCGCGCGATTTATGCTCGCATC
>Ga0247727_10004025_pt1 | contig 31711 bp, 26 predicted proteins | sample WisWelCaveWW1625_FD_202498 | JGI IMG/M metagenome (GOLD analysis project Ga0247727, IMG submission 202498) | Biofilm microbial communities from Wishing Well Cave, Virginia, United States - WW16-25 | ecosystem: Environmental > Aquatic > Deep subsurface > Groundwater > Cave microbial mat | place... | reverse complement strand
GAATCTTCCTGATGACTTCCGGCGTGAAATTTTGACCAGTGATTCTCACACCGGTAATATACTAAATTTTTCTCTCTGTGTCCAGTGAAATATTTATGGGACATGCTCACTACAAAAGAGAGGGGATTCTTAAAAATTACGTTGTTCCTCGTGCTTGGCGTACAGTAAATAAAACTGTTTTGCGCGAAAAAAGCCATACCAAAACTATGGTATTTTTTATTAGGACGAAGTCGGGCTTTCACTTTTTGCTAATTTTCGTTTGGAAGTCTTCGCGATCATTTGTATATTTCCATCATGACTTTAAACGAGGAGCAAAATGTTATGTTTGATCGCATTACTTTCGACAAAAAGATTATGGGCGGTCGTGCTTGCATTCGAGGCATGCGCATACCGGTTTCTCTCATTATCAACCTTGTCGCTAATGGCATGACGCTGTCTGAAATTATCTCGGAATATCCGGACCTCGAGCCCAAAGATATCAATCAGGCCCTGAAATATGCCGCCTGGTTGGCTGAGGAGGAAGTTCACGAATTCGCCTTCGCATAATCATGAGATTTCTGGGAGACATGGGCATCGCTGGCAGCACGATGAGTTGGCTCGAATCTCTAGGGCACGAAGCTAAACACCTGCGAAATGAAGGACTGCAACGCCTGCCCGATGACGAGATTTTTGCCAAAGCTGACAGGGAAAACCGTATTGTATTGACTTTCGATCTCGGCTTTGGAGATATTGCCGCGGCTGCCGGTAAAGCTTTGCCAAGCGTCATCATTTTTCGATTGCAGGATCAAACACCTGTCAACGTAAATCGACGTCTTGAAACGGTCTTGCAAGAAGCCGCCGACGAGCTAGAAAAAGGGGCGATTATTTCTGTTGATGAATTTCGATACCGAATCAGAAAATTGCCGATACACCCTTTCACTGATTAGGCATTCCTCCCAACATCAGGGCATTTTTACCGCCAACACCGCCTCCATCCCACCCTGCGGCTGAGGTTCAAGCTTCAGACGCCCGCCCAATTGGGCTGCCCGGTCTTTCATATTATTCAAGCCGTTGCCATTCCCATTTGTCGAGGCTGGATCAAAGCCAACGCCGTCATCCGCCACTCTCAACGTCAACACGCCATCGCGCTTCGCCAGGCTGATTTCCACTCGCGTGGCTTGTGAATGTTTGATGATATTGTGGAGCAGTTCTTTGTAGATCAAAAACAAATTACGGCGGAAATCCATCGAAATCGCTTGCGGCAGTTTCTCGCGCGGAAAATCAAAGGTGACGGTGATCTCTTTCAGCGATAACAACTCGGCGGCGGTATCTTTCATGCGCAACAACAGATTGTCCAGCCTGTCGTTGCCCGGGTTGAAAGCCCACACCAGCTCGTTAACGGACTCGGTGAGTTGGCGCGCCGTACGGCCCATGCGCAGGAGCAGGTCTTTGCCCTTCTCATCGACCACGGTTTTGTCTTGCAGCAGCTCGCTGGAGAGCGCGATGCTGCTCAAGCTGCTGCCGATCTCGTCGTGCAGATCGCGGGCAATGCGCAAGCGCGTGCGCTCGATTTCCAACAGCTTGGACACCCGGTAATTGTACAACGCGACCAGAAATGCGATCACCGTGAGAGCCATCGCGAGGCGAAACCACCAAGTTTTCCAAAACGGCGGCGTAATGATGATTTGCACGGAAGCGCCCTCTTCATTCCACACGCCGTCGTTGTTGGAGCCTTTGACGCGAAAAGTATATTCGCCCGGCGGCACGTTGGTGTAGCTCGCTTCATTCTTATTGCCGCCCGGAATCCAATTCTGGTCAAAACCTTCCAACTGGTAAGCATACTGATTTTGCTTGGGATTGGTAAAATCCATCGCCGCAAAAGCCAGCGAGAAAAAATTCTCATCGTGGCTAAGCCGGAGCGTTCGAATGGTTGAGATCGAAGAGTCGAGCTTGACCGGTTGATTGAACTTCCAGAATTCGGTCAATTGAATTTTGGGACGATGCGGATTGGTGGATTTCACCTCCGGAAAGAAACGATAGATGCCATTGGTGCCGCCCCAATAAATTTCGCCGTTACGAGTGCGGATAAAGGCATCGGGCGCCGAGGGCGAGTTGATGACGCCATCATCCGGACCGAGATTGGTGAATTGCGCGCCCGCTGGCGCGTTCTCATCGAAGATCGACACACCGCCTCCGGTGAGCAGCCACAACTTGCCGGCGTTATCCGCCGTAATTTTTATGATGAGATTGCTCGGCAGACCGTCCTGTTCATAATATCGGGCTGTGACCTGCTCTTGCAACGGATCAAACTTGTATAACCCATGCCGCGTGCCACACCAAATTTTACCATCGTTATCCAAGTAGGCTTCGTCAATTTGATTATAAACGGCATCGAAGCCGTTTTGAATACTGGCCGGCTCCAACAGACGATAGTGTTGGATGAACCTTGAATTATTGGTATTCAGCTTACTCAAACCGCGCCACCACCCCCAGATCGTTTCGTTTTGATCTTCCAATAAACGTCGCGGCGCTCCACCGGTTGCACTCTTAAATGACCATATCCCTTTAACAGCTCGACATTGGCCGGTACGCCGATCAAAGAGATATTGTCTTCCTGTCGCTCCAACCCACAAATTGCCTTTGCGATCTTCAAAAAACCTGACATTATAATAAAGCCCTTCATTGGCGGGATCAGGAATATATTGATGAAAGGTTTCGGTCTGCCGATCGAATTTGCTGAACCGGGCTTCCCCAGCCATACCGATCCAAAGGGTGTTGGCGTGATCATCAAAGATGGTGTTGATGGCGCCTTTGCTCAAGCTGCGCGAGTTGGCAGGGTCATGTTCGTAGCGCGTAAAATTCTGCTGCTGCGGATCGAACCGATTCAATCCTTCCTGGGTTCCCACCCAAACGTTTCCCTGGCGATCCTCACACAGAGCATAAACGACGTCGTGGCTCAGGCTGCGCGCCTCAGGCGGATTATGTTTGAAACTCGTGAACTGCCCGGTCTGCGGCTCGAGCCGGCTCAGGCCCTGATCTCGTGTGGCGATCCAAATCAGCCCTTTTGAATCCTCGAAAATGAGGCGAACGTCGTCCTGGAGCAAGCCGTTCGAATCTTCCGGCACATGCTGGTAATGCGTAAAACGCTGGGGTTTGAGATCGATCTTGAAGACGCCGCTGCCGCGCGTGCCGACCCAGAGATTGCCGGTGTTATCTTCATGGATAGCGTAGGGATGATAATTGCTATCCCAGTCCTTCTGATCTGGCGAAAAACGGAAATGGGCAAAGGATTCCGTCGCCGGATCAAAACGGCTCAACACACCATTGGCAAGCCAAATCATGCCTTTGCTATCTTGATAGACGTCATACATGTCGGAATTTTGGTGCGGACCTTTCGCGTTATTGGGATCGGGGGTATAACGAATGAAGCCGTCGCTGCCCGGATCGTATTTGCTAAGCCCTGCGCCCATGGTCGCAAACCAAAGATTGCCGTTGCGATCCTTCAGCCCATCCCAGATCCGGTTATCGCCAAGGCTGTGCGGATTTTTCGGATCATGGCGATAGCGAATGAAGGTCTTGGTTTTGGGATCGAACTTGTTCAAGCCATCGGTTTCGGTTCCCACCCATAAAACGCCGGCGTCGTCTTCCACAATACAGCGGATCGCATTGTGGCTCATGCTGTTGGGATTATAAGGATCGTAGCGATAGGGCATAAATTTTCCCGTAGAACGATCAAGCTTGTAGAGTCCACCCCATGGCAAATAGTCACCGGACCAATAGCCGACCCACAGGTTGCCGGCGCGATCTTCATTTATGGCCCAAACCTCATGCGCGCCCAACCCAAGCGACTCCTCCGAACCTTGTGTATAACGTATAAAGGTTTCGGTGTGGTGATCAAATTTATTGAGGCCGTTATAGGTTCCGATCCACAAATTTTTGAAACGGTCTTCGAAAATAACCCAGATCCGGTTATTTGAAATCGTGGTGGAATCGGCAAGATCGTGCTTATAAATTTTGAAATGATAGCCATCATAACGCGCCAATCCATCCAACGTTCCAAACCAAAGAAAGCCCTGGCTATCCTGCAAGATACTCCGTACGGTGTTGTGCGGCAGGCCATGTTCGATGGTGAGCTGCTCGAAGGCGAAGTTTTGGCTCAGATCCGCATTGGTGGTCATGCCCGTATCATTTCTCTTTTGCGCCGCAAGCGCGGAAGAGAAGATCAAGAGGAAAATGAAACCATGAAGAATTGGTGTTGAATGACGCATCGGTTTTTTCTCCGCGGTGTTGGCGAAAACACTTGCTTAAATCCCGCTAGGGATGAAATGTTTATAGAGATTGCGCTTCCTCTGTGCCCAAAACTCCGAAGGAGTGAAATATAAACAATTAACCGGCCTCACACTACTATGGCACATGCCACTCCTACGGAGTTTTTAAAATAAAATGGTATTTCAACTATAAACATAACACTCCTAACGGAGTTTGAAAAAACTGTTTTAACTTCACTCGCTTGCTATTTCCAGGCGATTCTCTACTTGGCGCACGCCGCCGAGATTTTGCACGGCCTTTTCAATTTCAAGCTTCGCCCATAGCCGGCTGACCGCCCCGCTCAACAACACCCGCCCCTTCTCAACTTTCACTTGCACTGTCTTTTCCTCAAAGGGAAAGTCACAATTAAGCATATTCTTGATGATACGGATTATAGCGGCATCGGACACGTTTTTGTTTGCCGATAAAACTTCGATCTGATTGTCGACAGCTCTCACGCCGCGATGCCAGGCCGCAATCTCCTCGGCCAGCATTTTTTCGTATGGGAAATTGACCGTGCCACCCAAAATCACCTCGCCTTCGGACGCCCGTGCCATAACTTTAATTTTGCTGGGGTCTTTGATGGCGCGCATCCGCTTCAAATATTCTTCCAACTCAACTTTTATGACCCCGCTGGCAACATCAGCAGTTTGCACGCTCAGGCGATTCGAGATTTCTTTAACGCCGGGCACGCGCGCCACGATGGCAAAGACATTCTGTTTGTCCCAATAGCTCGGCACTTCGCCCTCAATCACGCCGCGCCCTGAATTTGTCACTGCGATTTTGAAAGCGGAGGTCACATAAGCGCGCTCGAGCGCGGTCATGATCTTCCCTTTCAATTTAGCGGTGGCGTCTTGCGCCGGTAAAGTTGAAACACTCAGCAGCAAAAGCAAAATTAGCAATAGATAAAAACGGAAGAAAATGCGCATGGTGTTCGTGTTCCTTTTTTCAAAATTGCTGAAAAGGTCGGATTCGAGGAAAAAACGCTTGAATTTGAAAGGCAGGTTTTGGGCAAAAAGAAAATATGGGGTGCTCAATGAAAAGACCGCCCAACACAGAATCCGGTATCCGCGCATGTTGCTATCCTCCGTTCGCGAGAAACGAAAAAAATCGAAGTTGAAAAGGACACCCAAAACCCAAAGTAGAATCAAAGATACGGGATCAAGGCAAAAGAAGCAAGAGAAATTTAGAGAGAGGAAAAATCATTCCGCCGGAAATCATTGGGGATCTTTGTAATCCCCTGAATGACAAGAAGGCTCTTCCGAAGTAAAAATTTATTGCCGTGTTAAAAGTTCTCGCAGCATTCTTTTCAAATACACCCCGATCATCGCTTTGCGATATTGCGGCGAGAACGCGACGTTGCGGTACGGCGTGACGCGGCTCATGATGTCTTCGCTGACGTTATCAATAATTATCATGCCTCTTGCGTTTGAGAAAATTATTTTTATTTTAAACTGGACGATTTTTAAAAAACACGCGATTCAAAAACTCACACGGGATTTTTATATGAACTTGCCAACCTTCGAGGACATCAAAGCCGCGGCAACGCGTTTGAGCGGCATTGCACACCGCACGCCAGTGCTCACTTCAAGTTTTTTAGATGATCTCATCGGCAATCAGCTTTTTATTAAATGCGAAAATTTTCAGCGCGCCGGCGCGTTCAAATTTCGCGGCGCTTACAATGCGCTGGCGCAATTGCCGCCGGAGCAGCGGCGTTACGGCGTGGTTTCATTTTCCTCGGGAAATCATGCCCAGGGTGTAGCGCTGGCGGCGAAGCTGCTCGGCATCTCGGCGAAAATCGTGATGCCGCATGATGCGCCGGCGGCAAAGCTGGCGGCGACGCGCGGTTATGGCGCGGAAGTTATTCTGTACGATCGCTACGAAGAAGATCGCGCCGCCATTGCCCGCGAGATTCAAGAGAAAGAGCAACGCGTGTTGATTCCGCCTTTTGAACATGCTGATATTATCGCCGGGCAAGGCACGTGCGCGCTGGAATTGTACGAGCAGGTTGGCCATCTCGATATTCTGCTCGCGCCGATTGGCGGCGGCGGTTTGATGGCGGGAAATTGTCTTGCCGCGCATCAGCTTTCGCCGGCAACCGAAATTTACGGCGTCGAAGCCGAGGTCGCCAATGATACTTATCTGTCGCTGCAAAAAGGCGAGCGCGTTTCGATTCCGGTGCCGCCGACGATAGCCGACGGCATGCAAGTCACCTCGCCGGGGGAGATGACGTTTGCGATTATGCGCGAGCATCTCGCTGGCGTGTTGCTCGTTTCGGAAGAGGAAATTAAAAATGCGATGCGCGTGGTTTTAGAAAGAATGAAAATTCTTATCGAGCCGACCGGCGCCGTGCCGGTGGCCGCAGCATTAAGAAATGAAAAAAACTGGCGTGCAAAACGGATTGGAATTATTGTCAGCGGCGGCAATATTGATATGAAAAAACTGGCAGGAATTTTGAGTGAAAAACCGTGATGGGCAAATACAATTCAGATGCTTTAGAACACGGATGACGCAGAGGCGACGAATTTTACGGTTTTTTTATCTGGTTTTACCTTTCCGGATCCGTCTCCTCCGTGCAATCCGTGTTCAAAAAAACGTCAAAGGAACTTTCACGATTTTTTAGGTTTTCGTGTTCGCATGGCGGAAAGGATTGGGATGGTTTTGGTGCAGGGCAAATTCCACCGGCGGCGACATGGACGCCGCATTTTCGACGGCGGTGACAGCGTTTCCGCCGTCATATCGAAATGACCATCTGGTGGAGAACCCGGAAGCGGCGCTTTTCTGTTGGCGGTGAAGGTGAAATGCGCCGGCTTCGTGCAGAGCGGCGTGGTGTGCAGGGTTGCCGGAATGGTCACGATAGAATTGCTTGGGTCGTTGCTGCAGACGGCGAGGTTGGCGTTAATCGTAGTGTCTGCCGGAATTTTTTTCGCGCTAAATTTCAAGTTGACGTTTTGCTTAGCCCCGGGCGCGACCGTGCCCGAGTTAGGGCTGAGAAGCGTGAGCCAATTCAACCCGGCGCCTCGCCATTGCACCGTGTTCGCCAACAGGCGTGCGTTTTCGGCATTATAATTAAAAAAATCCATGAGGCTCCCAATGAAGTCAGATTTATAGAGGTTTCTTGCCCGGGAATCAGAAACACGTCGGCCGTGTTCAAAAGCGCTTGCAAATCCGAAGGGGTTTGGGTTGAGGTCTCGGTCAGCGTAAAATCGATAAAAAATTGGCGCAACGCGGCCAGCGTGTTCGGATATTCTCGCGAGAAATCGACATATCCGGTCCAGGAGAGAACTCGTAAAGCCGCGGACGTGTGAGCCGGAGCTGCTGGCGTTGGCGCTGAGGCCAGCGCAGCGGAATTGTCGCCGCGTTGGCTCTGCGAGAGCGGGCCGATATTTCCCGCCTGGCGCGCATATGCTTCATCGGACAGAAGCGTTTGCACCACCGGTTCTGCAATGCCAGCGCCAAACATTTCCATCTGCGGCGCAGCGCTGCGGGGCTGGATTGAGATAGAGTATTGGAAATCGCTTGCGCCGCGGTTTTCAATCATCAGGGTTTGGGTTGTGCTATCGCCGGAACTGAGCGTCACCTCGAAACGATTGGGCATTATGGAAATCACCGGTGGCAAAACGATGGACAAATCATCCACAAACCAATCGTCATCGTTGGCGTCGCCGGTGATCCGGAAACGAATAGCAAAGTCGCGGTGATAAGCGCCCGCGGGAAGAATAAATTGCTCGACAATGTAGGAAGCCATTCTCACGCCGCCGCCGAGATGGCGTTTAAGATTGATCCAGTTTCCGGCGCTATCGAAATAATCCAGCAACAAATCATCGCCGATTTCAGCAGCGTTGCCATCGCCGCCCATTTCATAAGCGTAGCGAATCAGCACGGCGGTCCTGCCGGCTAAATCAATCGCTTGAGATTGGACTTCGTCGCTACTATTGAGGTTCAGCGAGTTCGGCGCGCTCGGCTCCAAAAGTTTTAAAAATTTACGTGTATTTCCCGCCTCTGCCGTTTTCTATAAGAGCATAGAACAAACAGGAGACCAGGGGTTACGATTAGTATTTCATCAGCTCCAACGCGGCGCTGTAGATTTTGCGGTCGTCGATCAGCGTTTCGGCTTCGAGAATGCGGCTGAAGCCGACCGGCGTGTCGATAGAACAGACGCGCTGCGGCGGGGCGTCGAGCAGCTCGAAGCATTCTTCAACGATGCGGGAAAGAATCTCGCCGCCGAAGCCGCCGGTTTTGTGATCTTCACTGGCAACCATCGTGCGATTAGTTTTGGCAATCGAGGCGCGCACGGTTTCCATATCCATCGGCACCAGCGAACGCAGATCGATCACTTCGGCGTCGATCCCTTCTTCCGCCGCGAGTTTGTCCGCAGCTTTCAACGCAAAGTGAATCGCATTGCCGTAGGTGACGATCGTGAAATCTTTGCCAGGGCGGCGAATGCGTGCTTTGCCGAACGGCACAAAATGATCATCGCCGGTTTGCACGGCTTGCGCGGAGGGCAAGTTGTACAGATTTTTCGGCTCAAAGAAAATCGTCAGCCCGCGCGAGCGCATCGCCGTGTGCATCAAGCCGGCAGCGTCATCCGCAAACGCCGGCATGACGATGCGAAGGCCGGGAAAGTTAGCGAACACACCTTCGGCGCATTGCGAGTGATAGAGGCCGCCGCCGATGAAACCGCCGCAGGCCATGCGCGCCACGATGTTCGGCGCATATTGGCCGTTGGTGCGCCAGTATTCATGCGTCGTTTCCACCATCTGCTCCATCGCCGGCCAGATGTAATCGGTAAATTGCGCGGCTTCGATGACGACCCAAATGTCTTTGTTAAAACGGCAAAAGCCATTCGCGGTGCCGGCGATAAAATCTTCAGCGAGCGGCGCATTAAAGACGCGGCCGCGGCCAAACGCTTTTTGCATGCCTTCGGTCACGTTGAACACGCCGCCTTTGTCGCCGGTGGCCACATCTTGACCCCACAGAAAAGTATGGGGATTGCGGCGAAACTCTTCATGCAGCGCGCGGTTGATGGCTTCGCGAAATTTTTCTTTTTTGCCGTCAGCCGGCGCTGGCGTCTCCGCGGTTTGGAACGGCTCCGGAATCACAAAGTTATAAACCGATTTCGGATCGGGCGCCGGCGCGGCTTCGGCCATTTGCGCGGCCGCGTTGACCAGTTTTTTGTTTTCGTCTTCGATCGCCGCCATCCCGGCTTCGCTCACCAGCTTTTCTTTTAAAATGTAAGCGCGGAACCGAACGAGCGGATCTTTCGATTTGACCTCGGAAAGTTCTTCGCCCGGGCGATATGATTCATGCCGGTCGCTGTTGGAGTGCGGGCCCATACGGACACATTGCGCGTGCACGATCGCCGGGCCGCTGCCGGTTCTCACATACTCCAGGGCTTCGTCCATGGCATTGCGGCTGTCGACCGGATCGGTGCCGTCACAGCGGACGATGTGGATATATTTGAGGCCGATATAATTATCGGCGACACATTCGTTGGCGGTTTGCTCGTGCAGCGGCACGCTGATGCCGTATTTATTATTTTGAATCACGAAAATAACCGGCAGGCGCTCGCGGCTGGCGCCATTGAACGCTTCATAGACATACCCTTCCTGCGTCGAAGCTTCGCCGAAACTGGCAAACGACAGCGCCTCGGATTTATAATATTTAATGGCGCGCGCCACGCCGACCGCATGCAAGGCATGATTCGCGACGCAACTCGAAACGTTTTGAATGCCGATCGCCGGTTTGGCAAAATGATTCGACATGTGCCGGCCGCCCGCGGCGACGTCATCACGGCGGGTGAGGCCATTGAGAAAAATTTCGTCGATAGAAATGCCGCCGGCGAGACAGGTCAATTGATCGCGATAATATGGAAACAGAAAATCCTTGTTAGGGCGAAACGACTGCCCCAGCGCCAGTTGAATGCCTTCGTGTCCGCCACAAGTCGCCAGATAGCTCCAGCCTTTGGCTTGTTTAAAAAGCAGCATGGCCTTCTCGTCAATCAGACGGCTCGCGTGCATCAGTTTATACCATTGACGCGCGGTCTCCGGCGAAAGCTTGAACGCTTCCCGTTCGCGCGAATAAGCTTGCATGGCAGCAGCCACAATAAACCTCCTTGCGAAGAATAAAAGACTGAACTAACGAACAGTAAATATAGAGATTTTTCACGTTATTTGCAAAGTCTTTTTCGCGGTAACGGGGACAAAAATTCCTTGCTATTTTGCCCAAAAAGCTTAGATTGATTTTCTCCCTGAAGCCTTACTTAATTTTTATACATAGGGCAAGAATTCACCATTTTTTTGGACTAAATTCGTCAGGAGGCTAAGACACTTGGATATTCATCTCGACGGAAAAACTGATGAGACGAAAACGTTTTTCGCCGTGGCGCGCTATTATTGGCAATGTGGCGCTTTTTCTTTTGCTAGCGTTTTTTCACTGGATCACCGATGCACAAGACTTCGCGGGAATCGGGTTGCGGCCCGCACACACGGCGGTTGACACCACCGCCCTCGCGATGTCGGCGCCCGCCATTATCTTTGAACAAACCATTCGTTATGGGGAAACGTTAGGCAATCTCCTCGAACAATGTTCGGTGCAGCCGAGCGATATCACGCGTGCGATTAGCGCGCTGCAAAAAGTTTTCGACCCGCGCCGTTTGCGCGCCGGCCAGTCGATCAGCGTTGCGCTGGATTCATCCGGCGCGTTGCAACAGTTATTATATCGCCCCTTGCCGGAAGTAACCGTGCGCGTCGAGCGAGATGCGAGCGGTGAGCTCGCGAGCCGATGTGATACGCTCGCGGTGACGCCGGAAGTTTTTCTGCTCACCGGCGAAGTTGAAAACACGTTGTATGAAGCGGTGTTGGAAGGCGGCGAAAAGCCGGAGCTGTTGTTGGATTTTACCGACGTGCTGCAATGGGATATCGATTTTTTTATCGACACGCAACGCGGCGATCGGTTTCGCATGCTATTTGAAAAACTTTTTGTCGCGACGCCGGGCGGCGAAAGAGAATTTGTGCGTTACGGACGGATTTGGGCGGCGTCATATGAGCCGAAGCACGCGCAGGAGGCTAACGCGAGCGATAAGTTTATCAACGCCTTTTATTTTAACACCGAAAACGACAAAGGCGGATATTTTGATCGCGACGGCAAATCATTTCAAAAGGCTTTTTTGAAATCGCCGCTGAATTACCGCCGCATCTCGTCGTCTTTCTCACGCGGGCGCAAGCATCCGATTTTGAAAAAAGTGCGCGCGCATACCGGCGTTGATTTCGCCGCCGACCACGGCACCCCGGTGGTGGCCTCGGCAAATGGAACCATTGTCGAAATGGGATGGAAAGGCGGCACGGGCAACTGCGTGGTGATCGAGCATAAGAATCATTTTACCACGCTTTATGGCCACCTGTCGCGCTTCGCGGAATCATTGAAAGTCGGCGACACCATCGCGCAAAATCATCTGCTGGGATATGTCGGGTCCACGGGTTTATCGACGGGCCCGCATTTGCACTATACGATGTACTTGAACGGTCAAGCGATCGATCCGCTCAAAAGTCAACGGGCTTCCGGCGATCCGATTTCCCCCGCGCTTTATCCGCGATTTGTGGAACAACGCGAGGCGCTGTTGCAAAAAATGGGACTGCTGCCCAACCCGCTGACCGCTCTCGGACCGGCGCCGAATCCACGTTAAAAACGATAAACCCGACACAAAACGGCTTCTTCGCAAAACGTAAGTTAAAAAGGAAACCGCAACGAAAAAATCAGCTTTCGTTGCGGTTCTTTTTTTGTTGCTATGGTCTAAAGCGATGACGACTCAAGCCAAAGTCTCCAAACTTTCGATCATCGTTGCCTTGGTGATTGTTTATCTCTTAAAACAGACCGGCCCCACTTTGGCGTCAACGTATGCCTTGGGCAATCCCGTTGTCGCGGTGATTTTGGACACCAGCAGTATTGATGAGCCGGTGACACTGTGACTGGTGCTGGGGACGGGAGTGATGCTTATTTCACTGGCGGTGATTCAGCGGGAGAAATAATGCAACTTAATCTCAAACCTATAAAGCCCTCCGGGTTTCAATGCATAAAATAAATTGAGGTGAATTTAGCCGCCGCCTGTTGTAAATTAATGAGGCAAGCTGCTATTAATAAGGTGGAATTTTGAATCGAAGAATTAAGGTAATTGTCGATTTTTAAATAATTTACTTTTGATTGCACCAAAGGCTTTAAAAATTTAGGTGAATTTCTTGTTTCTGGCATAAGAAAACTCTTGTATTGACAATTGTTCAACTCAGTAGATCAACGAAAGTTTCAAGGAGCAAGCAAAATCTGGCGCGCTAGCGCCTTAGTTCAACGAGTGCGTGGTGCGGACGGGGCGACGGCGGCATGATTTTTAATACGAACGATTTCGAAGTCGCCCCGCCGCACAGCCCCGGCGTTAGCGAATGCCTCCTACCTCTTTCCCTTTCCGAATATAAATATCTCCGTTATACGTCGAAAACTGCATCTCCGGCCCGCCGCCGTTGATCAGCCCGTGCACGGTTTTTTCCACTTTGAGTTTGTATCTGCCGCCCTCTTTGCGGCCGTCTTCTTCCACGCGATTGGCCGAAGCTTCCAACTTGATCTCAAAATCGCTGTAGACCTCGCCATTATTGGTTTTCATTTTAGCCTTGGCGCGAACTTCCGGCGGCAGCGTGATATCAACATCGCCGTTCCACGAAACGAATGACATCGTTTTCTCCGGCTCGATTTTCACAAAACTCACCAGAATATCGTCGTTATGAGCATACGCCACGACGGAACCGGAAACGTTCGTGAGGGCTATAGCCCCATTTTGATTTGTCACTTCGATCTCGCCGGTGACGCCGTCAACTTTAATATCACCGTCGTTCAGACAATTCAGTTTCAGCGAAATTCTTTTCGGCACTTGAATCGTTAAATCAACCGTGCGATTCATCGTTTCCGCGCCGATGCGCATTTCATTGTCCTCTTCTTCAACCGTCAGGCCGGTGGAGGTAATTTCGATGCGCTGCATCCCCAGCTTCTTTTTGTCCGTCTTCTCGTGGCGCGACGGTTTCTCCGGCCGGATGCGGGCTTCGATGATCACCTCTTTGCCCTCGTAGGCTTTGATCGTCATGCCGCCGTTCATCAAGCTCGCTTTTAAAAGACCAGGCCGAGCCGGATCGCTGAAAGCGACCGTCAAACGATCCGCCGGCGGTTCTTGGCTATAAGCAAAGGCGGCCGTGAAAAGCGCGAAGAGTACGATAGAATAATTTTGCAAAATTTTTTTCATTTTGTAAGCCTCATATAAAATTTTTCATCCGGCCAATTCGTAAAATCCGGATACCAAAAACGTTTTAAGTCATTTTTCCCGCTTGAGAATCCGAATGTCGCCATTGAACGCGTCAAAATCCAATTCCGGCCCGCCCTGCGCGACGCGGACTTTTACCGTCTTGTCGTATTTGTATACATTCTTTCCTTTGTGCCGCTCTCGCACCGGCGTCGCATTGGTCAGATAGGTCACTGGAAAATCGGTATACATATCGCCGTTAAAAGTTTTGAAGCGCAGGTCGGCGGAAAGATTGGGGCGAAAAGAGATTTCCACGTCGCCATTCAGCGAGCCGAAATACGAGCCCGCCGCAGGATTTTTCTTGAATAAAACTTTGACGTCGTCGTTGAGCGCATAAACGCGGCCGGCGCCGGAAACTTCAGTCATCTCGATGCCGCCGTTGATATTTTCCACTTCATAATCGCCGGCCATCTCCGTCACTTTAATTTCACCGTCATTCACCGTTTTGAGATAGAAATCGGTTTGGCGCGGCAGCTTCAAATCAAAATCAAAATTCACCTCGTAGCCGGAATAGCTTTGGCCGCGACAATCGCGGCAGCGAAACGGCCCGTCCACATAAAGCTGAATCGTGTTATTTTTTTCCGTGATGTCGAGCGTGACGTCTTCCAACGCCTCTTGTACTTTTTCCGACGTTCGCGCAAAAATCGTTTTATGCGCCAGCAATTGCACCTCGTTCCCGTCATAACCCACGACGGTGATCGAGCCATTGAGGTTGTCCACTTCCACGGCTTTCGCTCCGGTTGGATTCGAAAACTTAAGCGTTTGCCGGATTTCTTCTTTTTTCTCAACCTTCCAGCTTTGGGCATTTACACCGAATGCCAGAAAACACAAGAGTGTTGTTAAATGAGCGGCCTTCATGATCTTCTCTTCGACATTCCAGACGGGCCGTCTGAGTTACAATAATTGTTGGATGCCCCACTCGGCGCGCTGTTTGACATCCGCATTGATTTTCTCATTTAGAATAAGCTGCTTCAGCGCCGCGGCGGCTTGCTTTTCACGCATTTCCACCAGCAAATCAATTAGCGCAATTTGCACTAAAGGTGAGGTTTGACGTGACAAGGATTGCATGAGACCTTGCCGCACCAAAGGTTGATTGATAAAAAGATACATCGCATCCACCGCCGCTAATCGGACATTGATATTGGGGTCGTAATCCAGGCGATGCAAGAGCGCCGACAAAAGCTCGCTGTCGGGATTAGCCATGTTTTGCACCCAGCTCACGCCCTGTAAACGCTCGCTCGACGATTCCTGGCGCAGCAGCGTTAACGTCATCAATTCGCGCATGCTGTGAAGCTCGTGACGTAATGTGACCATTTCGTCGTTGTCGCGCGGCGGCGGGTTGAAACGTGGTCCGGCAAACATTCCGATAATCATAAAAGCTAAAGCAAACGCCAATTGAAACGCCGGTTGTTTCGGCCACCAGCGTTCGAGCCAGCCATTCACCACATCACGCAGGCGCGGCGCGGCTTGAGCATGTTGTAAACCTTGTTGGTAAGCCTCGAGCATGGCATAGAAACGCGCGCGCACGACTTCGCTTGGTTGGGCTTTGGGCAAATCGCCCATTTTTGTCCAAATGGCGCGCAGACTTTCTGCTTCTTGCCGGCAAGCAGCACAAGCGTTCAAATGCGCTTCTATTTCTAATTTAGCCGCGCCCTCTAAGCTTCCTACTAAATAATCGGGAAAGCGTTCGGTTATTTGCTGACAGGTCATATGGCTTTCTCTTGCGAAAGTTCAAAATAAATGTCTTTCAAATCTTTAATGGCGCGATGCACGCGCGCCTTCACCGTGCCAACGGCGCAACCGAGCAATTCCGCAATTTCTTCGTATTTCATTTCTTGATAACGGCTGAGCACTAAAACTTCGCGCTTCTCCGGCGCTAATTTCGCCAAGGCGGCGCGAAGCTGCGCCGTTTGCTGGCTCTCTTCTAAATCTTCGCTCGGATTGCTATCCTCGCTCATCGGCTCATCCGCTTCATCATCCCAGGAGGTCTCGCGTTTGGCTTTCTTATAATAATCCACCCACGCATTGCGCGCGATGCGATACATCCACGTGGTAAACTGGCTTTCACCGCGATACCCTTGGCGATACTTCAGCATTCGTAAAAATACTTCTTGCACCAAATCCTCACTCGCATCTCGTTTGCCGGTTTGCCGCAAAAAATAGTTATACAGCGCAACATGGTGGCGCTCGAACAAAATGCCGAGTTTGCCGACCTCGCCGTCCCGGACTTTTAACATCAAAAGATTGTCTGCCAGCTCATTCACCCGCGTTACGCCTCGTGGTTGATTTGTCGGTTCATTTATAAAGACTGCGATCGATAAAAAAGGTTACATGTCTGTAGACCAAAATCAAGGACATTTTTACCGAAATCAAAATTTGCATTTTTCTCTTCGAATATCTATATTATTTGGTGCTAAACTGAAAGGCTGTTCAACCTTAACGACGGGAGCAGAAAACATGCGCGCAAAAAATCTCTTTCAGCTTGCGAAAGACCCGCGTTTCATTTCCGGCATTTATAATTATTGCGACCGGTGGTGTGAGCGCTGCGCGTTCACTTCACGCTGCTTGGTCTACGCCCGGGAGCAACAAGATCAAAACGATCCGGTGGCGAGAGATATCACCAACGAAGCGTTTTGGAAAAAACTCGGCGAGATTTTCCAACAGACCAAAGAAATGCTCGAAGCGGCGGCGAAAGAACGCGGCATCGATCTCGACGCCGAAAGTCTTGCGGCGGAAGGTTACAAAGAGCGTCACCGCGAAAAGAAAGCGAAGACGAAAAACCATAAGCTCGCGCGCGCGTCGATGGCCTACATCAAAATGGTGGATCAGTGGTTCAAGTCCGAAAAAGATATTTTTGCGGAAAAAGAGAATGAGCTGAACACGATGGCGCAGCTCGAAATCGGCGGGCGGCAGCCGAAAAAAACTGCGGCGAGCATCGTCGATGCGGTGGAGATCATTCGCTGGTATCAGCATCAAATCTACGTCAAGCTCATGCGCGCGCTGACGCCGGACGAAGCAGAATTGCTGGATGACGAGGGCAAGCCTTATCCCAAAGATTCCGACGGCTCCGCCAAAGTGGCGCTGATCGCCATGGAGCGCTCGATTGCGGCGTGGGGAAACTTGCGCGAGCATTTTCCGGATAAGACCGATGAAGTTCTCAATCTGTTGCTGCATTTGGATCGCCTGCGGCGAAAAACGGAGCTGCATTTTCCTGAGGCGCGAAGCTTCGTGCGGCCCGGTTTTGATGCGATTCCGGGCCGTAAGGCAAGCACTAAATAAAATTCTAAAGTTGTTTGTTTATTCACAACCCCTTTAACACGGAGACGCGGAGCACACAGAGCGAGCACGGAGATCAAGATAATTTTTAATTTTTTTTTCTCAGTGAAACTCCGTGAACTCCGTTGCTCCGTGTTAGAAAAAGCTTCTTGTTTTATTGTTCAACATTTTCTAAAAGGAGATGACAATGGCACTGTGGGATAAAATTCGCGGCGAGTTCATCGATATCATCGAATGGACGGCGCCGTCGGAAAATGAAATCATGGCGTATCGCTTCCGGCGGTATAATAATGAAATTAAAATGGGCGCGAAGCTGACGGTGCGTGAAGGTCAAATCGCGGTGTTCGTCAACGAAGGCAAGATTGCGGATGTCTTTCAGCCCGGCATGTACGAATTGAGCACGCAGAACCTGCCGCTCATGACGACGCTGAACGGCTGGAAATACGGCTTCAATTCGCCGTTCAAAGCCGAAGTTTATTTTATTCAAACCAAACAGTTCACCGATTTGAAATGGGGCACGAGCAATCCGATCATGATGCGCGATGCGGAGTTCGGCATGGTGCGCATTCGCGCCTATGGCACGTACGTCATCAAAGTCGTCGATCCGAAAACGTTCGTGCAACAACTCGTTTCCACCGATCCCGAATTCGAAGTCTATGAGATTTCCACGCAACTGCGCAACGTCATCGCCTCGCGTTTTGCCGACGTGTTGGCGGCGGCAAAAATTCCCGTGCTCGATCTCGCCGGCAATTACGACAAACTCGGCAAATTTATTTGCGATCGCATCAACGACGAATTCACCGCGTTCGGCATTGATTTGCTCAATTTCTATATTGAAAATATTTCTCTGCCCTCCAACGTTGAAGAAGCGATGGATCGGCGCACGGCGATGGGCGTCGTCGGCAATCTCGATACGTATTTGAAATATCAAACTGCCGAAGCCGTTCGCGAGGCGGCGCAAAATCCCAGTGGCGGCGCTGCGGGCATCGGCGTTGGACTCGGCGCGGGAATGGGTATCGCACAGCGGATGATGGAAAGCATGGGCGCCCCTGGCACTGCCGGTGCAACTGCTAATCCGCCCCCATTGCCGGGCAGTGTGCTTTATTATGCCGGCATTGGCGACGCGCAACAAGGGCCGTTTGATCAGGCAACGTTGCAAGCGAAAATCAATTCCGGCGCGATTACGCGCGAGACTTTGGTGTGGCGTCAAGGCCTGGCCAATTGGATGGCGGCGGGCGAAGTAACCGGCCTCGCCGCGATGTTTGCCGCCGTACCGCCGCCGTTGCCATCGCAAAAATAAATTGTCGAATTTTAAAAAAATATTCCCAACGGATAGATGAACCCAACTGTAAAGCTTTTACGGTTGGGTTCATCTATCCGTTGGGAAAACTGTTTTGATATTTCTTTCGCGCATATCAGCTTTTATGTAAAAACTATTTTTTGTAACCGCGTATTCTCAAAAAGGAAATATTGATGTCCGCGACGCCTCCGCCAATTCCATCAAATCAATCGACCCCCTATGAGATTGGCGTCGAAACCGACGGCATAACATCTAATAAGCTGAAGGTGGAGCCCAAACTCAATCCCTCACATAACAAAAAATTCCCCTGCAGCGTCTGCGGCGCGGGATTGGCGTTTGATCCGAATGCGCAGTCGCTCAAATGTCCGTACTGCGGCCATGCCGAAAAAATTCCGCACAGCGCCAATGAAATCGTGGAGAATTCGTACGAGGCTTATTTGCAGCAGAGCCGCGCGGGATTGAAAGTCACGGCGGGCGCAGAGCTGGAAACGAAATGCCACGCTTGCGGCGCGATCATCATGATGGAGGCGAAAACCGTCACGCAAGAATGCCCGTTCTGCGGCGTGCATTTGCAATCGCAGCCGAAAACCGCGGAGCCGTTCATCGAGCCGAGCGCGGTGCTGCCGTTTAAAATCGATCAGAATGCGGCGCGCAAAACTTTTACGCAATGGGTCGGCTCGCGCTGGTTTGCGCCGAATAATTTTAAAAGCATTGCCGATCTTGGAAAACTGGCCGGAATGTATGCGCCCTATTGGACATACGACGCAATGACCTTCACATTTTATGCCGGCCAGCGCGGCACGTATTATTATGTGACGGAGTCGTATACCGAAACAGTCAACGGCCGACCCGTGCACCGCACGCGACAAGTGCGCAAAACCCAGTGGAGCTACAAGGAAGGCCAAGTGCGCAATTGGTTTGACGACGTGTTGGTCGTCGCGTCGAAAGGTTTGCCCGCCGATTATGCCGAAGAGTTAGCGCCGTGGGATTTGCCGCAACTCGTCGATTTCAAATCGGATTATCTCAGCGGCTTTCGCACGGAGCGCTATCAGGTCGGATTAGAAGAAGGCTTCGCGCGCGCGAAAGTGCTCATGCAGCGCGAGATCGAAAAGCTCGTGTGCTACGACATCGGCGGGGACGAGCAACGCATTAACTCGATGAACACGCAATATTCCGGCATCACCTTCAAACATATTTTGCTGCCGGTGTGGGTGTCGGCGTATCGCTACGGCGGCAAGCTGCATCGCATTCTCATCAATGCCCGCACCGGCGAAGTGCAGGGCAGCCGGCCTTATTCGCCGGGGAAGATTGTAGGCCTCGCGATTTTAATTTTGGCGGCGATCAGCTTGTTTGCGATGTTGCAATCGGGTTCGCATTAAGAAAATCCCGCTGTTTTCCAGTTGCCTCAATGGAGGCGTTTTAGCTACGCCACAATCTCCTCGGCTTTTTGATTCCCCACCCTCGCCACCTTCTCCTCAAACTCTCCCTCCGGCATGCGGCAGGGCAGGCCGCCTTCTTGCAGCGGGCAATCGCCCCACAACGGGCATTGCACCGAGCAAATACGCGCGACCTTGTGAACGCCGTTGACTTTCTTCAGCAGCGGCAAAATCACGCGCGCGCCGGGGCGTTGGTAGCGATTGTTTTCACCGAGCAGATATTTTCGAATCATCGACAAAAAGCGCTGGCGGTTCAGCGACTCCGGCGCGAGAATATCCTGCGGGCGCAGCTTGCGCACGGCTTGCGGAATGCTGGGGTCGTAGCTCATGTAGCCCCAATAATCAAGCTTGATTTGCAGCAAATCTTGCGCGGCGATTTGCAGCGCCAAACCGTCGCGCGTCTCCGGATAATCGAACACGCGATTGAGAATCAGCTTCGGCGCAAAATCGTTGATGGCTTTGAAAAACTGCACGCCGTCGCGCCGATCTTCCGCCATAATCGCCTCGCCGATCTCCGTCAACAAACGCCGGTCATTTGCGTGACTCGGGTCTTTGCAGCGATCCAGCAAATCCTGCACGACGAACGACTCCGCAAACTCGCGGCGCAATCTGCGAAAGATCGCGACCTTTAAAAAATTGTAGCATTCCTGAATCGAGGTCGGCTCCGGATTCGCCACGACGATCGGAATATCGCCAGCATTGAACAGATCGATTTCATTTAACGACATGCCGGCGCCGATATCCACCACCACATAGTCGGCCTCCAACTTGCGCAGATGGCGAATCATCTTCAGCTTTTCCCAATGCTCGATATTCGCCAGGCCGACGATGCCGGGCGCGCCGCACACGAGCCGCAGCCCTTCGATCGGCGTGGAGAGCGCCACTTCTTCGAGCGTTTTCACGCGCCGCTGAATGAAATCATGCAGCGTCTTCGGCGGCATGTACATGCCCAGCACGGTGTGCAGATTGGCGCCGCCCAAATCCGCATCGATCAGCGTCACACGCAAACTCGATTCCGCCAGCGCCATCGACAGGCTCGCGCAGATCATCGTTTTGCCGATGCCGCCTTTGCCGCCGGCAACGGTAATCACCTTCGCTTGTGCCGCCGGCGTCTGTTGGCGCGTTTGAGCAAAATCGGATTTTTCTATATCACTTTCGGAAAAAGCAAGAATGTCGGTTTCCTGGATCATAAAGATTCTGTTTGTGAGCTTTAAAAGCCCATTAGGCAGGGAGCCTGGTGAGGCGGCGCCGGGGAAAATTTTAGGCGATCAAGCTCCTTTGTCGCGCACAGAGTTCATCCTAACTCAACAGTTTGAAATACGCGCCAGGAACATTGTTTGCGTAAGGTTTTTGCGAAACCGTTGGGGAAAACTGCTTGATTTTTTCAGAAAAACCCCTATATTAAAAACGTTGCTAAGTTATTGTTTTTGAAAATCGGAACGATTCACAATACGTAATTCTTAACCATAAAAATAAACCCGGTGTTCGGCTACGCCCGTAGATTCGCCGAATCTTCCGGATGCCGAATACCAAACATTTTTTTAAAAATATTCGAGTGTGGAGCATGTTTGAATCTCTCATCATCACCTTACGCGAAGGCATCGAGGCCGCTTTGATTGTCGGCATCGTGATGGCTTATTTACAAAAAATTAACCGCGCCGATCTCGGCAAATATGTGATCGCCGGCGTCATCGTCGCAGTCGGGTTGTCCGCCGTTTTAGCCGTGTTATTTCAGCGTCTCACGTTCAATCAAGAAGCTTACGAAGGCGCGATCATGCTCACCGCGGCCATCTTCGTCGGCACGTTCATGATTTGGATGCATCATCACGCACAGCAATTAAAGCAAGGCATACAAAACAAAGTCAAGACGTTGCTCGCCAACCGCTCGAGTCGCGTCGCCGCGTGGGGATTGTTCGCGTTCGCCGCCATCATGGTGCTGCGCGAAGGCGTCGAAACCGTGCTTTTTCTCAGCGCCATTTCGTTGACGACGGCGGCGTTGTGGAGTTTTCTTGGCGGCATTCTCGGGCTTGTCCTCGCCACGGTGTTCGCCGTCTTTTTTATTAAAGGCAGCGTGCGGGTCGATTTGCCGCGCTTCTTCCGCGTGACGAATATCGTTTTGTTCATTTTTATTATACAGCTTTTGATCAACGCCTATCACGAATTTTCCGAAGCGGGCGTCGTGCCGACTTCGCCGCAAGCGATGGCGACCGTCGGGCCGCTGGTGCGCAACAACATTTTGTTTGTGATTGCGATTTTAGGGTTGCCCCTGATCATTTTCTTGACGCCTTCGAAAAAGCAACCCGCTTTAGCGATGGTGGAAAATCCCGCCGAACGCCGCAAGCTGCTCGCGAATATGCAACGCCAGCAACGTTGGCAACGCGTCGCCGGTATTTTCGGCATCGTGATCATCAGCTTTTTGTGCCTCGATTTCGTTTATGCGCGCGGCCCGGCCACGCTTTCACCCGCAGAACCGGTAACGCCCGAAAATGACGCCGTGAGATTGCCCGTGGTCAAATTGACTGACGGCCTGTTGCACCGTTTTAGTTTCAGCGCGAATGGACAAGCGCTGCGTTTCTTTATTGTCAAAAAAAATGAAACTAAATTAGGCGTTGCCTTCGACGCGTGCGAAAATTGCGGAGATCAAGGTTATTATCAACAAGGGGCGCTGATTTTTTGTCTCAATTGCGTAGCAGAGATCAACCCCTCCACGATTGGCATCGGTGGCGGTTGCAATCCCATTCCATTGCCGCACACGATGCAAGGCGATACCCTGCAAATCGCTATCGACGATTTACGCGCGGGGATGAAATTTTTTAAACAACCGTGAAGCTCACTTAACCGTTCATCCCATGCTGTTTCGCATCCTGCGCGAATCTTTTCTCCGCCACAAAAGACGCAAGCTCATCGCCGTCACGGCGATCACGCTCGGCACCGGCATCGCCACCGGTTTGTTGAGCGTTGCCGTCAATATCGGCGACAAAATCAGCCGCGAGCTGAAACGTTATGGGGCGAATCTCATTTTGCTGCCGCAGCAAGACACGCTGCCGCTCGAAATCGCGGGCGTCGATTATTCGTCGCTGTTAACCGGAGGTTATCTCAACGAAGCCGACTTGCCTAAAATTAAAGAAACCTTTTGGCGCCACAACATCATCGGCTTCGTGCCGGAATTGCAAACGCGCGTCACCTTGATCGCCTCGCCCCAATTGCAGGCGGCGGTTACGTTGGTCGGCATGTGGTTCGACAAATCCATGCCGACTGCCGATCAACCGGATTTTCGCACCGGTTTGCGGCACGTCATCAGCTATTGGCAAGTGGCCGGCGCCTGGATAAATGACGCGACACCGCACGAAATTATGCTGGGAGCCGAAATCGCGCGCCGTTTCGATTTAACCGCCGGCGATTCGCTGGCGCTGGCAAGCGACGGCCACCGAAAAAGATTTTTGATCCGCGGCCTCGTCACCACGGGCGGCGCGGAAGAGCAACAGATTTTTTCGTCTTTGGCAACGGCGCAAGAATTTCTTCAGCAGCCGGGCAAAATTAAAAAAATTCTCGTGAGCGCGCTCACCAATCCGGAAGACGATTTTGCGCGCAAACCGATGGCGCAAATGACGCGCGAAGAATATGATCGCTGGTATTGCACGCCGTATGTCAGCTCCATCGCGCAGCAACTGCGCGAAGCGATTCCTGGCGTCGAAGTGCGCGTGGTTCGGCAAGTCGCGGAGAGCGAAGGCGCGCTGCTGCGTAAAATCTCGCTGTTGATGTTTCTCATTGCGCTCGCGATTTTTTCCACGTCGATTTTAGGCGTCGCCAGCACGATGACGACTACCGTGCTCGAGCGCCGAAAAGAAGTCGGCCTCTTTCGCGCCCTCGGCGCCGAAGGCCGTCAAATCTCCGGCGTTTTTCTCGGCGAAGCTTTGTTGATGGGCGCGGCGGGCGGCGGGCTCGGCGGCGGCTTGGGTTATCTCGTGGCGCAACAAATTTCTTGGCAAATTTTTGGCGAAACGTTGGCTTACAATACGCTCTTGTTGCCCGTCGCCGTCGTCATCGCCGTTTTGATCGCGATGCTCGGCAGCTTGTTGCCGTTGCGCAAAGCTTTTGCGTTTGATCCGATTGTCACGTTGCATAGCGTTGCATAAGTTTTCCCAACGGATGAAAAACGACCAACGGATTTTACGATTTTGTTTTGGCTAAAATTCACATAAAATTATTATCCGTTGGTCGTTTTTTAATCCGTTGGGCATACGAATAAACTTCGATGATTACTCGAATTTTGCTCAAATCTTTTCGTGGCCGCGATAGCCGGCTGTTGGTCGCCTTCTTCTCCGTCGTGATCGCCACTTCCGTTGCCGCGACCTTATTGACGATTCGCGCGGATACCGGCGCAAAGATCAGCGTTGAGCTGCGCGCTTATGGCGCTAATCTCGTTCTGGCGCCGGCAGCGGCTGGCGAACAAAAAAAAATCTCCCTCGCCGGGATCTGGCAATATCCGTGGCCGGCCTCGCGTGACACCATTCGCGGCCTCGCGCCGGTGCTTTATGGCGTCGTGCAGCTCGTCGAGAATTCGAATACCCCGGTTGTCGCGCTTGGCGCCGATCTCGCCGAGATGCAAAAAGTAAACAGCTTTTGGGAAATAATTCCGCCGCCGACAGAATTGCATGATGATGAAATGTTGGTTGGGCAAGCCGCCGCGCGGAAATTTAATTTGCCGCCTGGGCGAAACGTTTCCCTGCGCGCCGTGGCGACGGGCGATACTGCAAGCTTTCGCGTTGTCGGTATTGTTACCACGGGAGAAAATGAAGACGATCAAATTATTTTAAGTTTAAAAAAATTGCAGCAACTCGTCCGGGCGCCGAATCAAGCGACGTTGATCTTGCTGAGTGTGCAGGGCGGACCCGCGGTCGTGGAAAAACTTGTGGCTGATCTTAACACAAAATTGCCGCAAATCCAAGCCAAGCCGTTGCGGAAAATCGCGGAATCCGAAACGCACGTTCTGAAAATTCTCACGCTGCTGATGAGCGTCGTCACCGCATTCACGGTGATCGTCGCGACGCTTTGCCTCGGCGCGACGATGACAGCATTGATCGTCGAGCGCCAGCAGGAAGTCGGCATCATGAAAGCTATTGGCGCGGAGAACCGTCATGTCGCGCGGCTGATCGCGGCGGAGTTGGCGTTACTCGGCCTGGGCGGCGGCCTCGTTGGTTACTGGGTGGGATTTCTTTTCGCCGGGGTGATCAGCAAAAATGTTTTTAATACTTACGCTTCCTTGCGTTTGGAAATTTTACCGCTGGTTTTAATGTTAGCGCTCGGCATTTCTCTCGTTGCCGCGATTTTTCCATTGCGCCGCGCCTTGCAAGTTGAGCCGACAGTGGCGCTGCGAGGGGAATAGGAGCGCAGAAAATCCCATCAGCCCAATTTTAGTTTTTAGCGAAAATATTCAATTAACTATCGAGAAGCTTCAAAACATTATTAAAAACTTATATCCGCAATGATAATCACCGCAGCATATGCACAACATTCGACGCTGAACGGTCCATTTATATCCAATGTCAACATCCAAAACATCTCGAAAAAATACAACAAGGTTCTCGCGCTTGACGGCATTTCGTTGACGATCGAAAAAAATGAATGGATCGCAGTAATGGGGCCGTCCGGCTCGGGAAAATCCACGCTGCTCAATCTCATCGGCGGCCTGGATTCGCCGACGAGCGGCAAACTGATTATTGACGACGAAGATATTTCTCGTCTCTCCGCCAAACAATTGGCGATCTTTCGGCGCGAAAAAATCGGCTTCGTCTTTCAGCAATTCTATCTCGTGCCCTATTTGACCGCAGTGGAAAATGTGATGCTGGCGCAGTATTTTCACAGCATGACGGACGAGCAAGAAGCCGTCGCGGCGCTGCAACGCGTCGGACTCGGCGACCGGCTGCAGCATCTCCCGTCGCAGCTTTCCGGCGGCGAGCAGCAGCGCGTGTGCATTGCCCGCGCGCTCATCAATCACCCCCGCCTCATTCTCGCCGACGAGCCGACCGGCAATCTGGATGCGGAAAATGAAAGCGTGGTTTTGGCGCTGTTGTCGGAACTGCATCGCGAGGGGCATACGATCGTCATGGTCACGCACGCGCCGCACCTCGGCGAACGCGCGCAGAAAATCATTCGCCTGGCGCATGGTCATCTCGTCGATGTGCAACTGTCCGCGGCTTGTCAATTTTGCAAAATATGAAAAACATAACTGACCCAATTTTTGTTTTTGTCATCATCTTCCTTTCACCGGCATTCGCGCAGGTTTTCAGCACGCAGCAACCAGCGTTGGAGCGGGCTTTTCCGAAGCCGCAAACGATCGCGCGCCAAACTTTATTTCTTGATGACGCGCAAGTCGAGTCCATTCAAAAACTGGCGCGCGCGAAGTTAGAGTCAAAAATTTTCACCTACTATCTCGGCAAAGACGGAAACGAAATAACGGGCTATGCTTTTTTCGCCACCGACCTCGTGCGAACGAAAGCGGCGACATATATGGTCGTCGTCAATCCCGATAGCACGTTGCGCCGGGTCGAGATTCTCGCTTTCTACGAGCCGATGGATTACTTTCCGACGCCGCGCTGGTTGGAGCTTTTTCGCGGCAAGTTTCTCACTGCTAATCTGTGGCCGAAACGCGATATTCACAACATCACCGGCGCAACGTTAACGGCGCAAACACTCACGCAAGGCGCGCGAAAGATGTTGGCCGTTTTCCAAGTGGCCGTTGCGCAAACGGTCTTGTCGACGGTCAAGAAATAGACGCTTTTATTTTAAATCCGGCCGATTCGGGAAATCCAAATACCCACAGTTTTTTTTGTTTGGAGTGAGAACAATCATGAAGTACATGCAGCACGGGGGCATGCAAAGTCACCCTTTGATGCGCCTCACGCTCTATTTCACGCTCTTTTTGCTTTGCGGATTTTGGGTGACCAACTTCGCGATATATTTCGCCAAAATGAATCTGACGCCGCAATCCGTCATCGATTATTACCTCGGCTTCGAGGCGGAGTTCCGCATGCCGCGGACGTATCAGTCGATGCTGGAAGTCACCCACATGCACTTGCCGATGATGGCACTGGTCATGCTGGTGCTGACCCATCTCTTGATCTTTTCAGCTTTTCAACACCGGACGAAAGTAATTTTCATTTGCGTTGCTTTTCTGTCGGCATTTTTGTATGAGACGGCAGGATGGTTGGTGCGGTTCGTGCATCCGCTGTTTGCGTGGATGAAGGTCACGACTTTTGTGGTGATGCAGGCAATATTGGCTTTTTTGCTGGGAGCGCTGGCGCTATTTCTCATGCGCGGCCAACGCGGAATGGAAAATGGCGGCAGCAATAACCATTCGAAAGGCGCTTTGGCGCGAAAAATCGAGTGATGTGTTTTTCGAGGTGTTTCAGGCGAGACCCATTACGGTTTAACCAGACCCAGTAATTTGGCGATGAACTCCAAAGAATTTTGATTCAGAAAAATATTCATAAAAATTAAGATCAAAAACATAATCGTAAATTTGCGATCAAGCTCAACCTTAACGGTTTGAATTTCCTGCCGCACGGTTTGAATTTCCTGCCGTACGGTTTGGATGACTCCTTCGAGCCTCGCAAAATCTGCTTTGGTAACGAGCTCCTTCGTCAGCTCGTCCTTAAGTTCAAATTTTTTCTGTGTAATCAGAGCATCGGCCTTTTGCTGAACCTCAGCTAAGGCTTTTTGAACATCTTTTTTTACCGCGTCTAGCGCTTCGGCAATGCCGAGCGCTTCTTCTTTGCCGAATTTTTTTTCGAGGCGATCATAGGTTTCCGGCGATAATAGTAATGCCATAGATATAATTGCCTCTTTGGGGTGTTAAACAAATCTATTTTGAGCTCTGCGTAATACCTCAACGAATTAAATACAAATGCGGGAGAAAAGCAAGATTTTTTTGCTTTTCTCAACTTTTTTTATTATTTATCTAAAGCACAAGAGCCAAACTTAATATTTTATTTGATATCTATGTCCACTTCCCCTCACGTCATGCTCCTCGGCGTCGGCGCGTTTGCGCATTCGGTTATGCGCATTCTCAAAGAGAACGGTGCCAAAGTCAGTTGTTATTTGACCCGCGGTTACGGCCATTACGGCCCCTCGCTCGAAGGCGAAGTTTATCCAGCTTCGTATTTTCCCAGTCCGGTGCGTTTCGTGCGCGATAAAAAAGTCGATCTGCTCATCCCGATGTCCATCGACTGGATTCTGCAGCCGTGGGCTGAAGAGTTACTCTCGCTCAAGGTGCCAATTTTTTCACCTATTGGCGACGCGATGAAATTGGAACGCGAGCGTGATTTTGGCCGGCAACTTTGTGAACGTTTCGGCGCGCCATTTCCACGTTCGCACGTGGCGCGCAACCGCCTCGAGGCCGAAGCGATTTTAAAAAGCGATCCGCGTCCGTATGTAATCAAGAATCCATTATGCTCGCCGACCAGTCCGGTGCATACGATTGTTTGCGAAAGCGCCGAAGACACGCTGCACTGGCTCGAGCGCTTGGATTATGCCGAAGGTGTATTTTTGCAAGAATACATGGGCCGCGCCGAGGCCGGACACATCGCCGTCGTCAGCAACGGCGAAATTTATTCGCTCGTGACCAATCAAGAATACAAACGCGCTTTTGATGGCAACATGGGCATCGTCGCCGGCGCGCCGCTCGGTGGCTTGGCAGAAAAAGATCCGGAGGACAAATACGGCTTGGCGCGCGCGCTTCTGCATCCGTTGCTGCCGTGGTTTCGCGAAACCAATTTCCACGGCCCCGTGCAAGTGACCGCGGCCAAACGCGATGACAAGTGGTACGTGCTCGAATACAACGTCCGCATGGGCGTGACTTCGACGCAGATGATTTTGCGTTTGCTCAAGAATCCGCTTGAGGTGATTTACAACACGGCGCGCAACTTAAAAGTTGCGCCACAGTTTCGCGATGACCTGCAATTCGGCGCATCATTGACGCTGGCCGGATTTGGTTATCCTTATGTCAGCATTCAAGGTCCGAAACTGCCGGTAAAATTAATTGAGCTGCCGACGTGCGATATCTGGTGGAATGAAGTCGCCGAAGATGCGCTTGGCGGTTTGGTGATGACCGGGCATCGCATTGCGGATATTGTCGCGGTTACCGAGCATCTGGATAAATCCATCGCGCTGGCGTATGAAAACATCCGCAAACTGAAATGCTTGAGCAGTTATTATCGCACGGATGTCGGGATGAGCTTGTGGCCGCCCGGGAAAGAGTGATGGGGTGAAAGGGGGAGTGGGGGAAAGGGGGATTTGCAAATGTCTTACCAAATAAAATGAGTTTATGATTTCTCTTCAACACACCAATAGTCCACTTCGCTCCTCATGGATTGAAATCGATCTCACGCAACTACGTCGCAATCTGGCCATCATTCGCGCCGATATGCCGCCGGCGCTGCACTGGTGTTCGGTGGTGAAAGATCAAGCCTACGGCCACGGCGCGGTGGAGGTTGCCCGTGAAACCGTTCGTGCCGGAGCATCCCTTCTGGCCGTTGCCACTCTCGACGAAGCGTTGGAGCTTCATCAAGCCCAACTCGGCGCGCCCATTTTGATTTTCGGCGAGCGCCCGCAAAATGAATTGGTGGTGTGTATTGAAAATGATTTTTTGATTTTTGTTAATGACATAACACAGGCGAAACAAATTAATGAAATAGCTCGCGGACAGGGAAAGCGCGTCAATGTGCATCTCGAAATCGACACCGGACTCAGCCGCTACGGCGTGCGCTGGATCAAGGCGCTGCCGGTTATCGAAGCCATTCTGCAGCTTGATAACTTGCAGCTTGCCGGTCTCATGACGCATTTTGCGATGTCGGATGAGCTCGATAAAACGTTTGCTCATGAGCAATTGCACCGATTTGAAGAAGTCATGCAACGGCTTCACGATCAAAAAATCTTTCGCGCAAAATCAATTTTGCGCCACACTTGCAATAGCGGCGGCTATCTTGATCTGCCGCAAGCGCACTTTGATCTGGTGCGCATCGGAATTTTGCCGCTGGGAGTTTATCCTTCCAAAGTTTGCCGGCGCATTTCAGGCTTGCTGCCCGTCATGTCCGTAAAAACGCGCCTTGCCGCTATTAAAGAAATCGAACCGGGCGATACCGTCGGCTACGGCATGCGCTATCGCGCCGAATCGCCGCGCACGATTGCCGTATTGCCTATCGGTTACGGCGACGGCTTCCCGCGCTTACGCAATACGGGTTACGTTTTAGTCCGCGGCCAACGCGCCTCAATCATCGGCGGCAATGCGATGGATGCGATGATGATCGACATAACGGATATTCCTGAAACAAAATTGTGGAACGAAGTCGTCATCATGGGCAAGCAGGGCAACGAGGAGATTTCCGTCCACGATCTCGCCGCATGGGGCGGCACGGTTTCTTACGACATCATGACGCGATGGAGCGTGAGAATGCCACGAGTGTACCCGGAGTGACAAACTTTAGTTTGTCAGACTTGTCTGGTTTTTCACTTTACAAATTCTGCGGTTGCCGAATCATTGCTGAATAGTTACCGTCAATTTCAACTAATTTGATCGCACAGCACAGGACTGCAACAATGGCAAACAGGATCATACGCTTCCGGTTCACGCTGGTTTTTGCTCTAACAATTTTTTTTATCGGCTGTGGAAATAATGCTAATCAAAATTCTGGCATTCAATACTTCAAACTCGACGGTTTGAATCGACTGTTGCAGACGGTGGCATCAGGTTCGAGGACGGCGTATATTCATTCTGCGCTAACAAAAGACGGGCAACTTGCGCCGCCGAATGAGTGCGGCGTCGGTTCGCTTGAAGATTTCTCCGGCGCCGCGCGGCTCTATTTGCGTTGCGTTGAAATCCGCAGCGATTCTTCGAGTTGGCGGAAGGCGCAACGCTTGTTGCAAACCGTTTTGTCATTGCAAAAACCGGACGGCTTGTTTTTTAATTGGATTAATGCAACTGGCCAACCGGTGTTGTGTAATCATGACAACGCCAATAGCTTCGGCTATCCGGAAGTTCGCGCGCTGTGGGCGCTGGCCGCCGGTGCAAAAAATTTTGAACAACGCGACCGTGCCTTCGCGCAAAAACTGCATGCCGCGTTCTGGCGCAGTTTTGCGCATGTCGATTCGTGCCTGCGTCATTACGGAAAGTTTTATGAAAAAGACGGAAGACGGTTTCCGCAATGGCTGCCCTTTCGCAGCGGCGCCGACGCGGCGAGTGTGTTGATTCTCGCTTTTGATGCCATCTCAAAAAGTTCGCTCAATGATTTACAACAAACGCCGCGGCTTGAGCAGGCGATGCAGCAACTCGCCGAAGGCATTCAAAAAATGCAGGCGGGCGAGGCCGAGCAGTTTCCTTTCGGCGCGCATCTGGCATTTGAAACGTACTGGCATAGTTGGGACAATTTTGCGATGCAGGCGCTGGCGATTGCCGGTGAAAAATTTAACCGGCAGGATTTTATCGAGTCGGCGATGCTGGAAGCCGATCACTTTGTGCCCTATTTGCAGGAGATACAATTCGCGCATCGATTCAATCTGCTGGAAACGCAAAAGAATCCGAATCGTCTCGATTATTTCCCGCAAACCGCGGCGGACATTCGACCCTTGATCGCCGGGCTGCTCGAATTATCGCGCGTCACCGGCAATCGGCGCTATGCCAGACGCGCCGGTGAAATCGCCCGCTGGTTTCGCGGCGAGAACAAGGCGCACGAGGCGATTTATATCGAAAAACTCGGGCTGGCGCGGGAGTTTATTCAGGGCCATAATTACGTCACACCGACGTTTTCCGCCGCGGCCACCGTCGAAGCCTTGCTGGCGATTCTCGAAGTGGAAAACAATTCCGATGCGCGCAGCGAGTTTTATGTCAAAATAGAAAATGTGCTGGAAGAGAAGCCGTAACGCCGACCGCCGGACTGCACGCTGATAATCCGAGTCAACAATCTTCGCGATTGTACCTGCGGCGCCCCGCATGAGTGAAAATGTAGCGCAGACATCCTGTCTGCCGTTGGTACGCCGGCAGGCTGGAAGCCTGCGCTACCTTTATTTTCTTGGTAATAC